>APMI01001657.1_pt1 | contig 187674 bp, 162 predicted proteins | sample 667938 | NCBI WGS metagenome assembly APMI01 (sample SAMN01084076, study PRJNA167559) | wastewater metagenome | biome: Wastewater | place: Denmark: Ejby Moelle, Odense | collected 2011-11-28
AATTTTAAAGTTAAACAATCCATGTTGATTTTTAACTGGCCGAAGTTTGGGGAAGCTGACAGTTATAAAAGCTACAAGTGTTCACGTTCACGCTACCGTGAACACCCACCGTTCACACCGTGAACACTTCCCCCTTGATAATCAATACCCAACCGTTCACGTTCACGTGAACAACCGCCGTGAACAGACAGGGTCGTGAACACCTTGAACGCTTTACCATTGATTATCAGTACCCAAGTGTTCACGTTCACGATGAACACCCTGCGTGAACACTGTGCGTGAACACTACCGTGAACGTGAACGCTCTAAGGGAGTGAGGAGTGCCGCCTACTTAAACGACGGCCTGTAGATGCTCTCTGAGTGTTTCGCTGCCTTACCCTCCAAACCTCCCTAAAATAGGGAGGCTTTAATACAAATACATATGCGTGCAACGGCTGTTTAAGTCTCCCCTGATTCAGGGGAGATTTAGAGGGGTTAAAAACGAGCTGATGAGCGCTGTTTTATCTACTAACCTTAGTCACTACTTAAACGACGGCCTGTAGATGCTCTCTGAGTGCCTGAGCCAGTAGCTGCGGTCAAAGGTCTGGTACTTCGTCTTGTGCCCGGCGAAGATCTCCATCTGGTCATTGTAGTGAGGCGAGGTGGGGTCGAGGCTATTGCCTACCGGCTGCAGGCTCTCTATGCTCTCTGCGCCGTTCTTGCCATACTTGACGAACATGGTGTACGTATCTCCATACTCGGGGTTAAACTCCAGCTTGCCATTGTAGGTGTGCGGCTTGGGATAGCTAGGGCTGAGCATATCTGCAAAGCTGCCTACCGGCACGGCCTTATTACCGCGGCGCAGCTTGTGTACGGTGCCCCACTTGATATTGATCGAGCCGAAGTTGCTGAGCATATACTGCTGGGCATCGCGCAGGTACTGCACGGCGTCCTGCTCCGACAGCGGGAAGCCCATAGCAAACTGCTCATCGTCATAGTTGCGCTTCTTCCACATCTGGTCTATGAAGCAGCCGAAGCAGGTGATGCCCGTAGAGGCCGTGTCGGTATTGCGGTCCCAGTCTTTGAGCGCGGTGATATAGTTGGCTATGTCGGGATATTTGCCCGCGTCTAGCTGCCAGAGCGGCTGCAGGCTCTTCATAAAGATGCTATTGCTATACAAGTGGCTCTCAAACTTGATAGCGCGAAACTGGTCAAAGGTGACCCTGTCATGCGTCTGGAAGAAGTTCTTGAGCGTCTCTGCGCGGTTGTTATTGCCGGGGCGCTGATTCACATATTCCGGCAGGCGCTTAGGATTGTCATTTTGCCCGGCGCAGGTAGCGTCGTAGACGTTGTTATTGGTATTGTATACATAGCCGCACTGCGGGTCTATGACGTGCGGCATACTATCCAGCGGCACGAGGCCGGTCCAGAGTGTCTCAGAGGTATTGCCGGGCAGGATGCCGCCCCAGTTGTACTCCTGATGCCGGCGGTCAGGCATGGTGCCGTGTGATAGATAAAATATATTGTCCCGGTCATCCGCATAGACCATATTGAAGAGGGCAATGGCATGATTGCTCCGCAGCGCCTGCCAGAACTGGTCATAGTTCTGAGATTTGGCCATCTCATAGAGCTGCTGTCCGGCCTTGACATAGTAGTCGCTCGGATATTTTACAGCAAAGTAAGTGTCAGACTTGCCCGACTTCAGCACGAGGCCGTATTTGCTCCAATAGGCCATCTTGCGTACCGGCACTACTATGCCGTGCCAGTTTACCTTGAGCCATACAGGGCGCTTCTCCAGCTTCTCGCTTTTGCCATCCAGTATATAGTGCAGTTTGTGCTTCGGGTCATTCTCCAGGCGGTACACATCTACGCGGTCAAAGTAGTTCCACGTAAAGGCCCAGCCGAGGTGCTTATTCGTACCCATCGCATTGCTCGTACCACCATAAAACATATTGCCGATAAAGTCCAGCCCCTCATCGCTGCTCAGGTGGCACTCGTAGAAGCTCAGGATGCCATCTATCGGCATGTGGGGATTGACACAGAGGTAGGTCTTGCCATCGGCAGATTTATTGCCATTCACGGCATAGGCATTGGAGCCCATAGGCGGCTGGCGGTGGTGCATGTCTACGGCGGTGCTGTCATATTTGCCATCCACTATATCGCCTATCTGGCCCTGCACACCTATCAGGAAGCTCATGATGGTGACATACTCTGCACACACGTCCTGCTCTGTGATGGGAAAGGCGCGGCGTATTTTGACCTGCTCCGGGTGTGCGGCAGCATAGGCGTTGATGCCCTGTACGTAGCCATTCAGGTACTTTTTGAAGGCGGGTGTGATATCCTTGTCATAATGCTCGGCCACGATCCTGCGGGCACCGATAGCATGCTCAAAGAAGTCTGCCTTGGCACCCTCTACACCCTTGGCGCGGCCCATGTAGCCCTTCACGGTATAGATCAGGTCCTGCGTCTCGCCAAAGGCGTCCTCCGCATTGGCCCATGCCAGGCCGTAGGCTACCTCAGCATCCGTCTTGGCAAAGATGTGCGGTGTGCCAAAGCTATCCCGCACGATGGAGATATCCTTAGGGTCGATAGGAAGGTAGTCGGATTTGGTCGTACGGGCAGAGAGGCTGAGGCCAAAAGCTAGGAAGCACAGGAGCGCAGTGTATTTCATCGGGTGATTATTTGCGGTGCCGAAAATAGCGCATCTCCGTGACACTGGTGCTACCGCAAAGCCGCAGGCGCGTTAAATGTTTCGGGCTTTTTGGTGAAAGGAGGGAAGAAGCAGGGTGAAAATGAAAAAGCCTCCACTGAGGAGGCCTTTCAATATGGTATGGTATAGAGTCAGATTACTTAGTACCTGGAGCAGTGTTATTCTGCGATGGCTGAGTCGCTACACGGTTTGCCGGAGAGCTGGCACCCATCTCGCGGGCACGCCTTTCTGGTTCTGTTTCATTTTGAGTACTGGTAGCAGCCGGAGCTTTACCGTTTGGCGTAGCAGCGGTCACAGCGCCAGTCTTAGGCAGGAATGCGGCAGAGAAAAGGCTGATCACGAGCAGCAGCACACCGAGGGTCCAGGTGGTCTTCTCTACCACGTCTGTAGTGCGCGATGCGCCAAATATCTGCTGGCTGGCGCCACCGAGGGTAGAGTTGACTCCACCACCTTTAGGATTCTGGATGAGGACTACGAGGCCGAGCAGTATGGCTATTACGATCAGGATTACGGTCAGGAATACGTACATTTCTATTTGGTTTTTAATCTTTCAATCTGGACGGCGAAATAAGCACTTTTTTCCGGATTCTTCAAACTGAGCTGCTCATAGACACTGATAGCCTTATCCACCAGTCCCTGGCGCTCGTATATTTTTGCCAACGTCTCGGTGACGAGGCTATAGTCTGTGGCCCGGGCCGCAGGTGCTTTTTTCTTCTTTTGCTTCTCTATAAATCCCTCCAGTCCCTTGGCGTACTGGGTCTCTGACTCCAGCTTGTCATGAAAGTAGGTGGCAGGCAGGCTGCTCTCTATGAGGCGGTCCAGCTCATCTGCTGCCTCCTGGCGGGCCTGCGGTATCTCCTCTATGGTCTTCTTCACACTGTGCTTGCCCTTCTTGAAGTGATCCAGCCACTCATCAAAGGTATGGTCAGCTATGATAAAGCGGCGCTCATCTACCGGCTCCATCTCTGGCAGCGGGTGGTCTTCCTCGGGTTCTTCCTCCATGTCTTCGGCAGGAGGGAGGGTGGCCTCTTCTGTGAGTGCATCTGTGGTAATGACCGCTTCTTGCTCCTTTGTGATAGTGGCCTGCTCATGGGATATATGCTCAATTTCCTCTTCGGCCAGTATTTCTATGTCAGCCGTCTCTTCAGGTGCTACGACCGTCTCCGTTGGGATCACTTCAGGTTCGGCCTCTACTGATGTATCAATAGGAGCAGAGGCGATTTCTGCAGCAGTACTTTCTATAGCAGCCTCCTGTATTGGTTCTGTTACCTTTGGCAGTTCCTCTGCGGGAGCTTCAGCTTCCTTTTTCTTTTTCAGATAGTCGTAGAGGTCACGGCGGTCATGGCTGTGCACGGCAGTACTGGATAGGTCCTGGTCTATGAATTTGCCTGCCTGCTGGTCGCGCTTCAGTGCCAGCAGCCTGGCCGGCTGAAAGTACGGAAACTGCTCCTTGATCTTCTCCAGTTCATCCTGAGAGAGGCCGAGGAGACGCTGAGGCGTTTTATGTATGAGCGACTTTGACACTACTGTAATATTAAAGAATCTCCTTCGCTTTTACCACTTGACCAGTGCCTTATTGAATATATCGTCTATCAGCTGCTTGGAGATATCTGCGATCAACTGGTCCTGCACATCGCTCAGGTTGGTATTGCCCGGGAAGTCTGCAAAACGGCTGAAGCTCTCGGGTGCTTTCCAGCTGTCCTTTGGATATTTCTTATTGGTGTATGATATCTGCAGGGTGATGGTCAGCCTATTGACACCGGAGAGCACCTGAGCTGTAGGTGCCTGCGAGGTGACGCTAAATGACGTGACAGAACCCTTAAATACGAGGTCTCCATCCGTATTGACCTGCGTGAGGCTGGCCTCGGTGACAAATTTCTGTTTGAGCCTGTCGGTCAGTGTCTGATTGAGAGAGACGGGACCGTTAGCCGCGAGGTTGCGGATGGTCTCTACGGTCACGGTCTTGACATCTGCCGGCACAGACGCACCGGTAAAGGAGTATATCTTGCAGCCGGAGAGTGCGGCAGCGATGAGCAAGAGAGTCAGAATCCCTCGGCCTGCGGCCACCCCCTTTTTAAAGGGGGACTGGCAGCAAGTAGTGAGAACTGCTTTCAATTTGGTGCTCGCTGTGGTAGCTATCTGCATAGTGCCTTAGTCTATTGTCTACTATCTAACGTCTATTCTCTATTTCTCCAGATCGTACTCCTTGATCTTGCGGTACAGTGTGCGCTCTGAGATACCCAGGTCAGCTGCCGCATCACGGCGACGATTACGGTGCTTTTTCAGCGCCTTGGTGATCAGTTCCTTTTCCTTGTCGGCCAGTGAGAGTGATTCTTCTATCGTCTCGTGTGCATCGTAGTTGGGGCTATTGATCACATAGCTCGGCTCCTCGTGTACCGGCTGTGCGGGCATCACGGCGGGCACATTGGCCACAGGCTGTATGTAGGAGGAGGTACCATTAAATACCGGATGCTCCATGCGCTCCATCTGAGGCGGCATAGCCATACCACCGCCATGCTGCGTCGCATCAAAGACAAATTGCTTCAGGTCATTGAGGTCCTTCTTGAGGTCAAATATCAGCTTGTACAGTATCTCGCGCTCTGACATACTGCCACTAGCCTCAGTGATGTGATCCTTGACCACCGGCAGCCGGTTTTGGGTGATATCCGGCACGATCTGGATCAGCTCCTGAGCGGAGATCTCTTTATCTACAGAGAGGATAGATACCTGTTCAGCTACGTTTTTCAGCTGGCGTACATTGCCCGGCCATGGGTACTTCAGTATCAGCAGGCGTGCCTCCTCAGTCAGCTTCACCGGCACCATCTTCATCCTTTCGGCAAAGTCGATGCAGAACTTGCGGAAGATAAGGTAGATGTCCTCCCCACGCTCGCGCAGTGGTGGTATGTAGATAGGCACGGTGCTGAGACGGTAGTACAGATCCTCGCGAAACTTGCCCGTACGGACAGCATCCTGCAGGTTGACATTGGTAGCTGCTACTACGCGCACATCAGTCTTGGTCGTCTTAGACGATCCTACACGGATGTACTCACCTGTCTCAAGTACGCGGAGCAGACGAGCCTGTGTGCCCAGCGGCAGCTCACCTACCTCATCGAGGAAGATGGTACCGCCATTTACGGTCTCAAAGTATCCCTTCCGAGCATCATGCGCACCAGTGAAGGAGCCCTTCTCGTGACCAAATAGTTCCGAATCTATAGTGCCCTCAGGTATCGCGCCACAGTTGACGGCTATGAAGGGACTATGCTTGCGGGTGCCGAGCTGGTGTATGATGTGGGAGAATACCTCCTTGCCCACGCCGCTCTCCCCGGTGATGAGCACGGTCAGGTTGGTCCCTGCCACGCGCTCTGCTATGCTGATGGCATGATTGAGCAAGGGTGAGTTGCCTATGATGCCAAAGCGATTTTTTATTGATTGAATTTCCATTTATCTGAGACTTGAGATGTGAGACTTGAGACCCAAGAGAGTGCCTTGTCTATTTTGTCGACTGTCGACTGTCGACGGTCCACTGTCAACGAGACGGCGATATTGTTTTGTACTTTCTAACTACTACTACTTACTAACTACTATTTATTACCCTCTACTACTTCTCCGATCAGGGTTCCAGAGGTACAGTCTGTCACTTTAGCATAGACGTATTGCCCCATCTGCAAATTGCCTTTGGGCACGATCACTACTTTATTATGCGTATTGCGGCCATAGTAGTGCTGATCACTTTTGCTGGATACGCCTTCTATCAGTATCTCATAGGTCTGGCCGAGGTTCTCCTGATTGCGCAGGAGCGTGTGGCCACGGTGCAGTGCTACTACCTCTTGCAGGCGACGCAGCTTTACATCTTCTGCTATATCGTCAGGGTATTTCTTCGCTGCTGTAGTACCAGGGCGCTCATTATACGCATACATATATGCCAGCTCAAACTTGACTTCGTCCATCAGGCTGAGTGTGTCCTGGTGCTCCTCCTCAGTCTCTGAGCAGAAGCCTACGATAATATCTGTAGAGATAGCAGCCTCAGGCACGATACGCCTCACAGCTGCTATGCGGTCCAGATACCACTCGCGGGTATAGGTGCGGTTCATCAGGTCCAGTACGCGGGTATTGCCGCTCTGCACGGGCAGGTGGACGTACTTGCAGATGTTAGGATACCTGGCCATGGCGTGCAGTACGTCATCGCTCATATCCTTGGGGTGTGAAGTGGAGAAGCGTACCCGTAGGTCTGGCGCTATCTCTGCCACCATGATCATCAGCTCCGCGAAGTTGACCACATGGTCTTCATACTTGGCATCCACCAGCTTTTTGCCGGTCAGCTTTTCGTCATCTGAGTAGCGGTAGCTGTCTACGTTTTGTCCCAATAAGGTCACCTCACGGTAGCCATTATTATATAGCTGTCTTGCTTCTTCTACTATCGTCCGCCAGTCGCGGGACCTTTCGCGGCCACGGGTGTGAGGTACCACACAGAAGGAGCACATATTATCACAGCCACGGGTGATAGACACAAACGCCGTCACACCGTTAGAATTTAGCCGCACAGGATTGATCTCGGCGTAGGTCTCATCACGGGAGAGGAGGACGTTGACCGCCTTTTGGCCTGTCTCAGCCTCCAGCACGAGATCCGGCAGGCTGCGGTAGGCATCAGGACCGGCTACGATGTCTAGTATCTTTTCCTCTATGAGAAGCTTCTCCTTCAGGCGCTCTGCCATGCAGCCGAGTATGCCTACGAGGGCACCTTTCTTGCGTTTCTTCACAGAGTTGAAATGCTGGAGCCTGTGGCGGATGCGTTGCTCCGCGTTGTCACGTATGGCGCAGGTATTGATCAGTACAAGGTCGGCATCATTATGATCAGTAGTGGCATCAAAGCCGGCTCCAGCCAGGATAGAGGCTACCACCTCGCTATCGGCGAAGTTCATAGCACAGCCATAGCTCTCTATATAGTACTTCTTGCCATTGCTCTGGATACCTGCGGGGCGGGCTGCGGTCAGGGTCTCGCCCTGCCGGGATTCATCTATCTTCTTGGTTTGCAGCTCAAAGGCTAGTTCATTCTGATATATTTCGCTGCTCATTAGTGCACTGATTGGCCTGCAAATATAGGCAAAAGTGACAAAATGTCATAGCTTTTGGTTTGACCGCAAAAGCGCAGAAATGCAAAACGATTTTACCGCAGAGGCGGAGAGACGCAGAGAGAACAAGATGTTAAATGTATTGGTAAAGGTTTCGGTAACGGATCAACCGATCTCCTGATCTACATATTACTTCTGCTTGCAGGTATAGCGGCCATTGCCCTCATAGTACAGGGCGTATTGGTCAGAGCCGTCTTTTACATTGACACAGTAGTCCTGGCTGTAGTTAGGGTTGGACTGGACACAGTTGTACCCTGCTGCCGTATAGTGGTCCTTCTGCGTCTTGAAGGTCTTGATAGAATCCGAGCAGATGACCTGATGGTCCACAGTCACGCCGAGGCTATCACGCAGCGTACAGCTATAGCAGGTAGTAGAGCAGGTATAGCACTTCTTGCAAGAGGGCAGGAGGCATAGGATCACTGCTATCAGAGCCAGAGCGGAGAGGACTTTCTTCATGCTTTCAAATGTAGGATTAGAGTGTAAGATTTCAAAATTTATTATCGGCTTTCTAAAGTTCTTTTGCGATAGAGTCAGGGAAGAGGTGCTTTATTATTGTGCGTCGTCATCTGAGGTTTTTTGATGGGAAAGAAACATCATTAAGTACCAACGGGTGACACAACATTATACTATTATCTGCTGGGACGGGGAGCAAAGAATGAGGATCGTACATCACGCCCCTACCGAATATTTCCTATTTTTAACACTCATTCATTTCATCACATATCTTATGCATGAGTTCCGACGACCCGATCGAGTTTAGTATCATCATGCCATGTCTCAATGAAGCAGAAACACTGGCCATCTGTATCCGCAAAGCGCTTGGATTCCTGCAAAGGGCCGGGATCAATGGCGAAGTGGTGATAGGTGACAATGGCAGTACGGACGGATCTATAGAGATAGCTATCAAAGAAGGAGCCAGGGTAGTAAATGTATCGGTAAAAGGCTATGGTGCAGCGCTGGCAGGCGCGATAGAGGGCTCCAGGGGCACCTTTATCATTATGGGTGATAGCGATGATAGCTATGACTTTGAGAATCTGGACCTGTTTGTAGAGAAACTGCGTGCCGGCAATGATATTGTGATGGGCAATCGTTTCAAAGGTGGCATCAAAGAGGGCGCTATGCCGTTCCTGCATCGCTACCTGGGCAATCCTGTATTATCTTTTATCGGCAAGGTGTTTTTTAATATCAAAGTGAATGATTTTCACTGCGGGCTCAGGGGCTTTCGCAAGACCTCCATACAAAAGCTCCAGCTGCTCACTCCGGGTATGGAGTTTGCATCTGAGATGGTGGTCAAGGCAGCTCTTTTTGACCTGAAAATGGTGGAGGTGCCTACCACACTCTCGCCTGACGGCAGATCCCGCCCGCCGCATCTCCGTACGTGGAGGGACGGCTGGAGGCACCTCCGCTTTCTGCTACTATACAGCCCACGGTGGTTATTCTTATATCCTGGCCTGGCACTGTTCGTCTTTTCCAGCATTTTCTTTTTGCTGACATTGATGGGCCCACAGCATATCGGCTCGGTCATTCTTGATGTCCACTCCATGGCATATTTTGCAGCTATGATCATAGCCAGCTTCCAGATCATCATGTTCTATATCATGAGCAAGGTATATGCTATCAATCAGGGCCTCGTACCTGTCGATCGAAACTTCAACCGCATATTTGACTATCTCACGCTGGAGAGGGGGCTGCTGGCAGGTGGTGTGCTGGTGGCCTGCGGCCTGGGGCTGAATATCAAACTCATCATAGAGTGGGAGGGACTGCACTTCGGCAATATAAACGACATATCACAGACAATCAGATTGTTACTATCATCAATACTGCTCCTAATCATGGGCATCCAGACTGTCTTCTCCAGCCTGATGCTCAGCATACTGGGTATCATCAAAAAGGAAGAGTATATCGCATCCTGAGTCCTGGTCTATCCCTGCTGACCCTGGCAGTGCAGCGCATTCCCACCAACGGTTGAATACATGACTTTTTAGCCTGAATAAGCGGCAATGTGCCAAATAGACCAACTATTTTCTGACAAAAAATCAGACAAAACCCGTTGGCATAACTTATGATTGCTAGCTTCGCACCGAATTTTTAATCAAAAATCAAATAAACTCAAGCAATCATGGCAGACGTTAAGATCAAGCCTTTGGCAGACCGGGTGGTCATCAAGGCAGCAGAAGCAGAAACCAAGACAGCTGGCGGTATCATCATACCGGACTCAGCTAAGGAAAAACCGCAAAAAGGCACTGTAGTAGCAGTAGGCCCGGGCAAAAAAGACGAGCCAACGACTGTGAAAGTAGGAGACTCTGTACTCTACGGTAAATATGCAGGCACTGAGATCACCATAGATGGTGGCGAGTACCTGATCATGAAAGAGAGCGATATTTTCGCGATAGTGTGAGGTGATTTATGATTTGTGATTGTTGATTTATGATTGAAATGCAAACGGCATTTATTTCATGTCTCAAGTCTCCCATCTCATGTCTTAGAAGAATTTAATACCAAAAACTAAAATCAAATAAAAGCAATGGCAAAACTGATCCTTTTTCAAGGTGATGCCCGCGATAAACTCAAAGCGGGTGTAGACAAGCTGGCTAACACAGTAAAAGTAACCCTCGGTCCCAAAGGCCGCAATGTGGTAATAGATAAGAAATTTGGCGCACCGACTGTCACTAAGGACGGCGTGAGCGTGGCTAAAGAAATAGAACTGGAAGACCCTATCGAGAATATGGGCGCCCAGATGACCAAGGAGGTAGCCTCCAAGACTGCCGACCAGGCTGGTGACGGTACTACTACCGCTACCGTACTGGCACAGGCTATCGTAGGCCCGGGCCTGAAGGCTCTCGCCTCTGGTGCTAACCCTATGGACCTCAAGCGCGGTATAGACAAGGCTGTCACAGCCATAGTAGGGAGCCTCAAGGCTGCCTCTGAGACCGTAGGCAAGGACAACAAGAAGATAGAGCAAGTAGCGACTATCTCTGCCAATAACGACAGCGAGATAGGCAAGATGATAGCTGAGGCTATGGAGAAAGTGACTACCGAAGGTGTGATCACTGTAGAAGAAGCCAAAGGAACGACTACAGAGGTGAAGATCGTAGAAGGTATGCAGTTTGACCGTGGCTATCTGTCTCCATACTTCGTGACCAATAGCGAGAGCATGGAGGTAGAGCTGGAGAGCCCTTTCATCCTCATCACTGACAAGAAGATCTCTAACCTGCAGGAGATCCTGCCGGTACTGGAGAAGACCGCACAGGCTGGCCGTCCGCTGCTGATCATAGCAGAAGACGTAGATAGCAACGCACTCGCTACCCTGGTAGTAAACAAGCTGCGTGGTACGCTGAAGGTGGCTGCTGTCAAGGCGCCGGGCTTCGGTGACCGCCGCAAGGAGATGCTGAAGGATATCGCCATCCTGACAGGTGGCATAGCTATCAGCGAGGAGCAAGGCTACAAACTGGAGAATGCTGACCTCAGCTACCTCGGCACCTGCGAGAAGGTGACTATCGACAAGGATAACACGACTATCGTAAACGGTACTGGTGAGAAGGAGCAGATTAAGGCCCGCATCAATGAGATCAAGGCACAGATCGAGAAGACTACCTCAGACTATGACCGTGAGAAGCTGCAAGAGCGCCTGGCCAAGCTGAGCGGTGGTGTAGCAGTACTCTATATCGGTGCCCCTACAGAGGTAGAGATGAAAGAGAAGAAGGACCGCGTAGATGACGCACTGCACGCTACCCGCGCTGCCGTACAGGAAGGTATCGTAGCCGGTGGTGGTACTGCCTTCATCCGTGCACAGGCGGCTGTAGACAAGCTGAAGGGCGACAATGATGACGAGACCACTGGTATCGCTATCGTACGCCGCGCTATAGAGGAGCCACTCCGCACCATAGCTGAGAACGCAGGTCAGGAAGGCTCTGTGATCGTACAGAAGGTAAAAGAAAGCAAGGGTGACGTAGGCTACAACGCACGTACCAATGTATACGAAGACCTGAAGAAAGCTGGTGTGATAGATCCTACTAAGGTAGCACGTGTAGCGCTGGAAAACGCTGCCTCTATCGCCTCTATGCTCCTGACCACAGAAGCTGTGATCGCTGACAAGCCAGCTCCGGCAGGCGCAGGCCACAGCCACGGCGGTGGTATGCCAGACATGGGCGGCATGGGTGGTATGATGTAATACCCGTTGGCTGGTGGCAGGCAATAACAATACAAAGGCTCCTTCGTGAATAGCGGAGGGGCTTTTTTGTTTACGGGGGTAAGTGGTCCCTCGTGGACGGACAGTCAGTCACTTTACCTAGTGTCTGTGTCTGACTGTCCGTGATAGCTCCTCTCACTAATATGATATAGTCTATAAAACTGGTCGTTCAGTCAGTCACTGTCCCTAGTGTATATGACTGACTGAACGGTATTTTTTTGTCATTCCGAACGAGAGTGAGGAATCTTTGTGGCTAGTCTTCACTCAGGATGACAAAAGGGGAGAAGCATATTCATTCATTCAGTTCTCCTTATGAAAATGAATGAATGAAGATTTAGATAGAATGGACAGTCAGTCACTTTCCCTAGTGTCTGTGTCTGACTGTCCATAATGGATTAAGAAGATTACAGTATAATTGCCTTATGAAAACTATTATACCCCTTGCGTCTTTATTCTTTGCCCTCAGTTTGTTATGCTCCTGCAAAAAGGAAAGTATAAATGAGAACTATGTGACCTACAAAGGGGAGAAATTCATTGTAGACTCTTGCTATGAACGAAGTGGTGATGTCCTGGTAGCAGAAGGCTACACTGATAATAAAACTAAGTATATTGATATGATAGTCTTTTTTCCCTCTTTGCCTACGGCAGGAGGAAACTATTCTGTTTCAAGTGGTTCAAATGCTGTGTCTATCAGTATGATAGTTTTGCAAACCGACTCGTTGAGAAAGTATTATACGTCCACCGGCACGGATAATGCAGTATTGAAGGTGTCTGTATCCAATGGGGGGCTAGCAGCATCATGCGACAAGGTGCGAATGGGGATCACACCTATACCTTATTCCCAAACCCCTTCACCTGATACCACAGATATTACCATTCATATCGTACAAACAAATTGATCACATGTCTTGTCACGGACAGTCAGTCACTTTCACCAGTGTCTATGTCTGACTGTCCGTTACTCACTTGTTCCAATGATATGGCGTTGTCTATAAAAGTGGCCGTTCAGTCAGTCACGTACACTAGGGTCAATGACTGACTGAACGCTCGTCTCCATATTCATTCATTCATTTTCACCAGGAGAACTGAATGAATGAACAAGATTACCTAGATTGTCATCACCAAAACCACTACACAATGGCTAAACTCATCTCATCCCTACTGCTCACGCTGGACGGCTATGCTGCCGGGCCTAATGGCGAGCTCAATATCTTTCCGGTCAATCAGGAGTTTTTTGACTACAGTCACCAGTTTACGGATAGAGCAGGTACCGCACTGTACGGCCGCCGCACCTTTGAGATCATGAATAGCTACTGGCCTACCGCCGCAGACGGCCCTGACGCCAGCGAGCATGACCGCAAGCATGCCAGGTGGTATAATGCTGTAGAGAAAATAGTCGTCTCGCACACCGTAGCCGATGCCGGCCCGGGTACACGCATCATAGGCGCAGACCTGACCGCCCAGATAGGCCAGCTCAAGCAGGAGAAGGAGAAAGACATCGTGATGTTTGGCAGCCCGTCTACCGTCCGCTCTCTGATGTCCTTAGGCCTGATAGATGAGTATTGGATATTTATGGCACCGGTGGTGCTAGGGCAGGGGTTGCCATTCTTTAATTTGGATACCAAGCGGGCTGATCTGCACACAGTCTCTAGTCAGAAGCTTTCTACCGGCATGGTAGTGCTGCATCTCGAGCCGAAGGTATAGATCAGGGTATCCGGGTCAGGTGCTCTGCTATCAGCCGCCATTGACCATTATCATGACGTATCACCGCGGTACCCCTGCCCGAGCCGGAGGCCGAGCCACCATCTATCAGCCCGCGCCAGTGATAGGCAAAGGTGTAGATAGCTACCTCTGCGCCGGTATCTATCCAGTGTACATCACTCATACGATAGTCTTCACTTTTGATCAGTGAGAAATTGCGCTCATAGGCTATGCGGATAGCTTCTGCGCCTATATGCACCGCACCGGTAGAGAAGGTGACCACCGCATCCGGATGTATGAGCGGAGATACCTGACTCCAGCTCTGTGACGCCAGAGCAGCACTATATGCCGTGATGAAATCTGATGGTGACATGATGGATAGCAAAGATATTCTTTCCCATTCCTACAGGTACAAAAAAATGCCGGTCGTGGTAGTGACCGGGATCTCATTAAATGTTTCGTTTAGCTTACTGCTTTACCACCTTGGATACAGCAGTGTGAGCGCCAGCCTGTACCCGCACGAAGTAGATGCCGGCAGAGAGATCGCTCACGCCAAAGGTGCGTGCCTGCGTACCCGTAGCCATAGCCTCACCAGATAGCAGCGTACGTACCAGCTGACCATTCAGGTTGAGCAGGTCGATGCTTACCTTGGCGTCCTGGCGCAGGTCAAATGCTGTAGTCAGGGTGTTGCTCATCAGCGTAGGATAGGCATTGACAGTGCCGAGATCAGCAGCTATCTCAGCGATAGCCGTAGTGCCAGCTTCAACGATAGTAGTGCTGGTATTGTTCCATTTGTCTGCACCAGTTGCCTGGCCGTCACCATCAGCCGCATTGATCACTGCAAATAGTTTAACAGCGCCTGTACCCGCCGCCGGGGCTGTCCATCCTATAGACTCTACATAAGTAGTGCCTGCTGTGCCCGTACCGGAGGTCTTAGGCAGCTGCACCTGATGCTCGATCACAGTAGTGAGAGCTGTACTTAATTCGATAGAGTTTTGCACGCCATTAGGCAGGGATGAGGACCAGGTGCCGGCCTGATGTGTGGCAGTAGTACCCGCACCGGCTGCTGTCACTGAGGATAAGCCAAAGCCAAACACCGGCAGATTGTTTGAGGTGGTATTTGTAGCGACCATTTTGACAGTGTATGACGCACCCGGATGATAAGATGTGACCGGTACTCCGGCAGAGTCAAGTTCTACGGTGATAGTGATGCCGGTAGTAGCACCAGTACTATGACAGCCGCCGCCACCGCAGCCTACTGTAGCACTGACAGCGCCTGTACGGCAATCTCCGGTAGACCCATTGGTATACCCAGCCTGATAGCTGGATAGCAGCAGGGAAAATGCACCTAAAAATACAGCAAAAGATAAATGTTTCAATTTCATGAGGGAGTGAGGTTGTTTAAAGAGTGAAAATTGGTCGCTGAAAATAGTGACAAATGCTTTGTCATACAAATGTAAAATTTCACTTATCAGCCACATTGTAGATCCGGTGTGGATTGTTGTCAATATGTGCCTAACTGGCTACGGAAACAAAACGGTTACTATATATATTTGACGCCTTATGATGAGAAGAGACCCCTTTCAGGCTATAGCCGATCCTAATCGTAGAGCCATATTGGCGCTGATAGCCCGTGAATCCATGAACCTGAACACAGTAGCGAGCCACTTCAAAGTAAGCCGCCCCGCGATATCCAAGCATATCAAGATATTGCGCCAGTGCGGCCTGGTAGAGATCAGGCAGAAAGGCCGTGAGCGCTACTGCGAGGCACGCCTGGAGCGCCTGAGTGAGGTAGTGCTTTGGCTGGAGGATTACCGTAGTCAATGGAGTACCGAGATAGATACGGCGCCAGTGTCAAAACCAGCTGAACCTGCTCCCGCGCCTATAGCAGAGATCACCGTAGATGCAGAGCAAGCGGCCAAAGCTGCTTCTGTGGCTGCTGCTACCGTGACAGCCATGGAGGTAGAAGCATCACAAGTGAATCTGGATCGGGAGGTAGTAGAGGAATATCAGGCATCTGTGGTAGATGTGGAGGCGCCTGCTACAGAAATCTCGGAAGTGTCAGAAATAACAGTTGTAAAGGTAGCAGACGAGGTCACCACGGATGCACCTGCTGCGGGTGTAGCTGTCAAGACAGGTCTGGTGCCATGGGAGGAAGGCTACGATGAGACTGCCGATGCGCTCGTGGAGGATACGACAGAGGAGGTGAGCCTATCTGCCGATGCGGTGGCGGCAGAGTCGCCAACTGTATCAGTCGTATCCACTGAGGAAGTGCAGGAAGACGAAATAAGTATGACACCGCAACCAGTCCCTCAGCCTGAGCCTGAGATCACCCCTCCAGTACCAGCTACTACCGGCACCAAGCCTTCGCGCAAAAAGAAAAGCCCCCCACCAGCAGATACGCTGCAAGGGAGCTTGTTCTAAATTTCTAATGCTTGGGATGAGGATTCTTTTTCCTGCGGATGATGCCGCCCCACTCTCCCTCATAGAAGAGCACAAAGCAAAAAACGGCTATGATGGCGAGCGGGATGATAAAGTCCCAGACCATGGGCAACTGTGCGATGGTCTTGAAAATATTGAGTACCATGATTTCCTGATTTAATGGTTATGAAATAACGCCTTGATCAGAATGCTAGGTCCGAAGAATATGGTACAAAAGCGGGGCCAAAGTGATAAAAGAACATCAATCCTCCAGCATATCCGGCCTCCGCGTCTTAGTACGCTCCAGCGCCTGATCGTGGCGCCAGTCGGCTATTTTCTTTTCATGACCAGAGAGCAGTATATCAGGCACCTTCATACCGCGAAAGTCTTCAGGACGTGTATAGACGGGCGGTGATAACAAATCATCCTGAAAGGAATCTGTGAGGGCAGAGGTTTCGTCATTCAGTACACCAGGGATCAAACGGCCTATGGCATCTACCAATACTGCAGCACCCAGCTCACCGCCACTGAGTACGTAGTCTCCTATGGATATTTCTTTGGTGATATATAGCTGACGCAGCCGCTCATCTATGCCTTTATAGTGGCCACAGAGGATGATAAGGTTGCCCTTCAGTGACAGGCTATTGGCCATGCGCTGGTTCAGCGTTTCGCCGTCAGGCGTCATATAGATGATCTCATCATAGTCTCGCTGAGATTTCAGCTCATCTATGCAGGCTGCTATCGGCTCACACATCATCACGAGGCCTGCACCGCCACCAAACTGGTAGTCATCTACCTTCTTGTAGGTGCCGAGGCCATACTCGCGCAGGCTTACTACATTAACCTCCAGTAGTCCTTTGGTCTGTGCCCGCTTCAGTATAGAGTGGGAGAGAGGGCTGGTGAGCAGGTCGGGTATGATGGAGATGATGTCTATGCGCATGGCGCAAAGGAATAAAATATTAGTGATACAGTGATCGGTCAGAGCGCATTGATAAAATGTGCAGATGCATTCAGCGTCGCTGCCGTCGCCTCCTTATGCGGCGTATGGCCCACACCAGGCACGATACACTCCTCTGCGTGACCGGTCACCTGTGAGACAGTCCGGCGTACCTGATCCAGTGATCCATATTCATCCGCATCGCCTTGTATAAAGAGGAGAGGAGCAGTGATAGCTGGCAGGAGTGATTCGATATTCCAGTCGCGGTAGTCACTGCGGGTCCATGTCCCGGTCCAGGCTTTGAAGAGTGTATCTACTTTGTCTCCGTGGTATTTTGCCAGCCGCTGTGCGAGGTCGGTGGTTTTATAAGTCTCCATCGCTGCGCGTATGCCTGCCAACGTGATGTCTTCTACGAAGATGTGCGCCGCCTCGCAGATCACAGCTCTGATGCGAGCGGGATATTTGCTGGCCGCGATCAGCGCTATAGTGCCACCGTCACTGTGACCGAAAAGTATCGCATCACCTATCTTTTCAGCTACGAGCAGGTCATTGAGCCTGTCAGCCTCCAGCTCCATATAGTTTACTGGACGCTCATGAGTTGACATAGGCGCGGACTGGCCATATCCCAGCCGGTCATAGATGAGTAGATTGCACTGTGTGGCATCTGCCAATCGCTGCGGGAAGTCCCGCCACAGCACGGTGCATCCCAGCGAATCATGTAGGAATACGATGGTAGGCCTGCCGGGATAGATGTCCCGCCGGGCTATGTAGATGCCATCTGCAGATAGGGTAGAGGTGACGCTCATATATGGACAATAAAAAAGAGGCACAATGATCCATCATGCCTCTCTGATATGCTAATGAAGCTTAAGCCATCTTCCTGAAAAGGCCCATGAATTTCATCATTTCGCCCAGGTTGCTGATCTTGATCTTGCCCATCATAAATGCCATCTGAGGGTTGGTCTTGCCAGTCTCGATATCGGCATAGTCCTGCGCCTTTGCCTTGACCTCGCAGGTAGGAGTGCCGTTTAGCCCTTCTTCCACAGTCACTTTCTTATCCTTGATAGTGATAGTGAAGTCGCCTTCACCTTCCATCATAAAGTGGAACACGCCGTAAGTAGAATCGTCTACTTTGTCATCTTTCAGTCGGCCCGGGAGAGAGTAGAGGATCTCTTTTGCTGTCATGTCGCTCATTGTTTGTGTTTGATTTTGGTTATTGTTATGAATTGATTTCGGTTTGTGGTCTTGCGCCAGTGGGGCAGGAGTGGCCTCCGCGGCTGTGCGCATATTCTGATAGGTGCTCTCATAGTTGATACCATCTATCACCGTCTTGGAGATGATCTCTTTCATGATCTCAGTAGTACCGGCCACTATCGTACCCAGGCGGGCATCACGGTAGGCACGCTCTATAGGATACTCGGTCATATAGCCATAGCCTCCAAATATCTGCAAGCACTCGTCAGACGCTTTCTTGCAGAGTTCTGTGGCCTTCATTTTGGCCATGCTGCATTCCTTTACGGCAAAGATGTTATTGGCCTGCTTCCAGCAGCAGTGGTAGACAAATTGCTTGGTCACCTCCAGTTCTGTGACCAGGTCCACTATCTTATGACGCAGCACCTGAAACTTTGCCAGCGGCTTGCCAAAGGCTGCACGCTCGTGCATATACTTCAGTGTCATGTCTATGATATCCTCTGTGGCAGATACACCGAGTATGCCGGCTATGAGACGCTCCAGTTGGAAACTCTCCATGATATAGAAGAAGCCCTGTCCTTCTTTGCCTACCAGATGGCTGACTGGCACACGCACATTATCAAAAAACATCTCAGCCGTATCTGATGAGCGGAAGCCCATCTTGTCCAGCTCCTTCACAGTTAAGCCTGGTGTACCCTGATCTACCATGATGAGGCTGATACCGCCTATACCGGCAGATGGATCGGTCTTGACCGCTAGAGTCACAAAGTTGCCATACACGCCATTAGTGATGAAGGTCTTGCTGCCATTGATGACATAGTGGTCTCCATCGCGCACAGCTGTGGTGCGTATATTGCCTACGTCAGATCCGGCGCCCGGCTCTGTGATAGCTATGCTACCTATCCACTCTCCGGAGATCGCTTTAGGCAGGTATTTTTGTTTCAGAGCTTCGCTGCCAGCTTGCGCCAGGTGATTGGTAGCCATGTACTGATGCACACTCACAGCACCTGATATACCTGCAAAACCTGCTTTATTGAGTTCCTCCAGATAGACTACCGAATACCAGAAGTCATTATCCGTACCACCATATGCTTCGGGAAAGTTGATACCAAGGAAACCCTGCTCACCCATACGGCGAAAGATATCTCGTGGTACCCGGCCATCGGACTCCCACTGTACTACATGAGGTTTGACCTCTGTCTGTATAAATTGCCTGACTGACTGGCGGAAGAGCTCGTGGTCCTCGGTGAAGTATTGATGTGCCATGCAGGTGCGGTGGAGTGCTTGATTACTCTATAGTGGCGTTGATCCCGCGCTCTGTGATCGCGTCCTTCATCGGTTTCAGCTTAGAGAGTGCGCCGCTCTTTACTGCATACTTGCCCTTGTAGTGGATCAGGTAGCTACACTGCTCGGCCTGCTCCACGGTATGCTTGCAGACCTCTATCAGCGCCTGTATGACCCAGTCAAATGTATTGACCTCATCATTATGCACTATCAGGCGGCTGGTAGTCAGCTCCAGCTCGTCTACCATTACCTCTTCCTCAAACTGAATGTCCGCTAGTGTATTCATCCTCTATCTTATGAGCATATCAAAAGTAGAGAAAACCTATGATACGGAGATAATAATTGAGCGATCAAATTTCCCTAACGGCGGTAGGGAAAGAACGCCTTCCTTCTGAGCAAAGTTGGTATACCGTCCTGCGGTATCGGCACATCCCTGCCACGGTTCTATGCATACATAGTTGGCGTTTGGCTTGGCCCAGATACCGAGGTACTTGAAATGCTTGAAGGCCACTGAGAGGCTATGTGCATGTTTGTCAGACTTGATAGTGACCTTGCGGGATTTCAGGTTTTTGAAGATCAGCGCATCATCGTCAAACATACTGCCCTGGAGCGGTATCTTATTGGTATCGACCATGGCCTTGGACCGGCGCCCGTCAAAGAAGCCATCGGTATTGATATGATCGCGCTCGAGCTCTGTGTCATTGTCAAACTCGAGGTAGTAATCGTCGTACTTTTCACCATCCCGGAATGGTACTGCAAAGGCCGGGTGCGCACCGATACAGAAATGCATCTGCGCAGTTCCCTTATTGACTACTTCAAAGGTCTGGTGCAGATTATTCTCCTTCAGCTCAAAGCTGATATAAAACTCAAAGTGGCTAGGATAGATCTCGAGTGTCTGGTGGCTGCTATGTAGCGCAAAAGTAAGGCTATCTACAGTCTGATTGACCAGCTCAAAGTCCGCATGACGGGCAAAACCGTGCTTCTCCATATTGTAGCTGCGGCCATCTATTTCCACCTTATCATCCAGACAGCGTCCCACCACGGGGAAGAGGACAGGGGCATGCCAGCCCCATACGGATGGATCAGCCTGCCAGAGATGCTCAATGTTATTTACCTTATCATATATAGAGGTCAGCTCAGCGCCTTTGGTGCGCACGTTCACACGGAGATAGTTATTTTCTATAGTATACATAGTGAGTTGGTTATGGGTTAAGTCTATTATTTAGGACTGACAGGATACTAGTGTCAGGAAAAGCAATGTACAAAAATCTACGGACAGGTGAGAGCCTTTTATCTTTGATTTATATAAAACCAACCCATGTACAAGTATATCCTGGCATCACTCGTGACCCTGACCGTAGCTACCTCGGTATGCGGCGCTGAGCTGACCAAAGAAGAAAAAAAGGCTATCAAATCTGAACTGAAGCAATACAAGAAGAATCCCGCCAGCTACAAGGCGATGATGGATAAGAATAAGGAAGACCTGGATGCAGCCGAGGCTACCATCAATAAAAACAAGGAGCAGATCAACCAGCTGACCAATGACTTTGCCGATGCGCAGGCCAAACTGATAGAGCGTGGCAATCAGCTGAAGGAGTGCCAGAACAAGCCAGTACCAAAATGCCCTGAGCCGGTAGATATGCTCGCAGCACCAGCCGGAGGTACAGTTTACAAGGTGCAGTTAGGCCTATACAAAAAACTAGACATCAATCAGGATTTTGTAAAGCCCAAAGTAGTGGGATTTGAGAAGACCGATAACATGAACAGGTATGTGGTCAGCTACTTTGATACCAAGGAGGAGGCTGAGCATGTGGCCGGCGACCTGCGTAAACTGGGCCTTAAAGGCGCTTTTGTAGCAAAGTATGAGAACGGGGAGAGGGTGTTTGAAAAAGGAGAAATCAAAAAGACAACTACCAAAAAGAAGGTAAAGAAAGCACTGAAGGCTGAGTGATCAGCACCATCCGAGATAATAAAAAGCCCGATCTATCACTTTAGATCGGGCTTTTTATTCTACTAAGGTCTAATGCTTTATATAAGAAACAAGCCTGACCACTTAACATAACAGTAGAGCCTATTTTTTAGCAGCCTCATCCTTGGCATTCAGTGCTTCTAGTACCGGGCGGGTGATATCCAGTGCCTGGTCTTTGTATAGAATAAGGCTGGTAGCTGAGCTATAGGATATGACGTAGGTATACTTCTTATCCTTATTGATATCACGGATCACGGTGTCTATTTTTCCGTTTATTTCCTTGAGCAGGGCAGCCATCTCTGTCTGTATCTGAGCGGCGCTATTGTCACGTTCCTGCTCGAGCTGGGCGCCACGGTTTTGGAGATCAGTCTGTGCGGCTTCACCTTCAGACTGGGTGAGGGTGCCAGCCTGGGCACGCTGCTGCAGGCTCATGTAGTCACTCTGCAGGCGGGTAGCCTTGGCTTTGAGGCTGGCCTCCAGGTTGGATTGATTTTTTTCCAGCTCAGCTTTTTTGACCTTGTAGTAGTTATAGTAGATCTCCAGCGTATCTATATCCACGTAGGCTATCGGATTAGTACCGGCAGAGGCCGGCGGGGTAGGAAGGCTCGGGCCTGACTTCTTGCAATCTTTAAAATGAAGATAGAAGAGAACTGCAATAGCTACTGCCAAGACTCCGTTGATTCCGATTGAGAGATACTTCATTGTTTATGGGTTTATCAGAGGGAGGCTATCCGCTCAGCTTTACTTAACATAATATTAATTATAGTCAGAAATACTTAATTTCTGAAAGGCGACTACTTAGATATTGCTTCTATAGTTGTAAGGGCCTTCTTTACCTCCGGATCCTCAGGCTTTGCGGCCTTTGCCTTTTCCAGATATGGTTTAGCCTGATTAAAGAGTGCATTGCGCTCTACCTTCATTGTTTCATACTTTTTCTGGTCAGCTGCGCTCATTGACAGTGTATTCATCACTTTATTGATAGCATTGGCCTTATTGAAAATCAGAGCACCCAATCCCAGGTTTGCATCAAAATTATTAGAGTTTATTGCCAGAACCTTTTCATATCCCTGACGTGCGGCTACAGTATCGCCGGTAGTCTCATAGGCCACAGCCAGATTGTACAGCACAGACTCGTTGTTTGGATCTTTGGCTGCCAGTTTCTTCAGAAACTCAATAGCTTCGCCTTGCTTCTGCTCACTAAAGAAGAAATTAACCTTGTCTATCAGCAGGTCACGATCATCTGGAAACTTAGCCAGGCCCTCGTCAGTCAGACGCTTGGCCTCCGCCAGGTCACGCTTCTTATTGAGAGACACAAGTGTCTGATACATAGCTGGCTTCAGAGAATCCGGGCCTACAGCGAGAAAACGCTTGTAGGCATTGATGGCTGCTGTAGTGTCCTTTGCGCTCTCAGCACTGAGACCAGCATTGCGGAAGGCTGTATTCAGCGTATTTTCAGTTACTTTACTATTGTGCGCCAGCAGGATTTCGTTCAGGTCACCGATCCCGAGAAAGAAATCGTAAGCTGATTTGTAATCCTTTGCCTGATATGCCTCTACGCCATTATTAAATAATGTGGCGGTGAATCCTTTCATAGCTTCTACTGCGTCAGACCAGTCCTTAAACTTAGGCTCATTGAGCTGTTGCATCATTTTATATGAGCGTACAGCCTCCAGTGACGCTTTCGGATACTTGCTGTGCACTGCTTCGTCTGAGGCTATCAATGAGTAGATCTCCGCCCTGTACCACCATGTTTTAGTGGCTTTTGAGGTTGTTTCGTCCTGGATAGCGATGTCAATGTTTTTGGCTGCGTCCTCCAGATAGCTGGCGCCTTCCTTGTTGTTATAAGATGTCATGGCGTTGTATGCCGAGATCACCTTGCCACTCTGAGCCGAGGCTGAAAAGGCAAAAAGAGCAGAAACTGATACAAAAAATAGCTTTTTCATGTTAAAATGCTGTTTTTGGATGAAAATATTGGTTTAGACCCGCTTTCATGGTGCTGCAAAGCTATCTACCCGCACTCTGAAAACCAATGATCTATGTTTTTATGACAAAAAAGTTACTCTGCGCTCTCACCGCTGGTATCGGCAGCACCCAGCTCGCCATCTTCCTCGGCGTTGTAGTTCAGCTTACCATTTACGATCTTGGTGATAGCTGCGATGCTGTCTTTAGCGTCCAACTTGATCAGACGCACGCCCTGTGTAGCACGCCCCATCACGCGGAGCTGCTCTACCGCCAGACGGATCGCTATACCGGATTTATTGATGATCATAAGATGGTCATTGTCAGTAACATTTAGGATACCAACTAAACCACCGGTTTTATCAGTGCGCTTGATGGTCGAGACACCCTTGCCGCCACGATTAGTGATACGGTAGTCTTCTATATCTGTACGCTTCCCATAGCCTTTCTCAGATATTACGAGGATAGTTTCCTCCCTATTATCCGGATTGACGGTGATCATGCCGATTACTTCATTCTTTCCATCCTCGTCATCCAGGTCTACAGCGCGTACACCTGATGCGGTACGACCCATAGACCTTACCTTTTCCTCATTGAAGCGGATCGCCTTGCCAAAACTGGTGGCCATCACGATCTCAGACTTGCCGTGGGTCATAGCTACTTGCACCAGATCATCGCCTTCGCGGATCTCTATGGCATTCACACCACCCTTACGCACATTGCTGTAGGCTCTTAAAGTTGTTTTCTTTATGATGCCATTCTTTGTGCAGAATATCAGATAGTTATTATCCAGATAGTCATCTTCTTTCAGATTGAGTACCGGCAGATAGGCTACGATCTTATCTTCTTTAGGGATATTCATCAGGTTCTGGATCGCACGGCCTTTTGAGGTCTTCTCTCCTTCCGGCAGCTCATAAACCTTGATCCAGTAGCAGCGGCCAGACTGGGTAAAGAACAAGATAAAGTTGTGGTTATTCGCCACAAAGAGGTGCTCGATAAAGTCTTCATCGCGGGATGATGATCCTTTGGATCCACGCCCTCCCCTATTCTGAGTCTTAAACTGACTAGACAGTGTCCTTTTGACATAGCCCAGGTGACTTATTGTCACTACAACCTCTTCATTAGGGATCAGGTCTTCTATATTGATATCGCCTTCGGCAAACTCAATATCGGTCCTGCGCAGGTCACCATACTTATCTTTGATCTCCAGGAGCTCAGTCTTGATGATCTCATAGCGGAGCGGCTCCTCATTCAGTATACGGTTCAGATAGGCGATGGTTTTCATCAGTTCATCGTATTCTTCGCGTATCTTATCTCGCTCAAGGCCAGTGAGTCTCTGTAACCTCAGGTCAAGTATCGCTCGAGCTTGTATATCGCTCAGTCCGAAGTTTGAGATCAGGCCCTCACGTGCCTCCTCTGGCAGGCGGGACTCACGTATCAGCTTGATGACCTCGTCCAGATGGTCGAGGGCTATGAGGAGACCCTGGAGTATATGGGCACGCTTTTCGGCTTCTTTTAGTTCATACTTTGTCCTCCGGACTATCACCTCGTGGCGGAAGTCTACAAAGTGACGGATCATGTCCCTGAGGTTTAGCAGCATAGGACGGCCACCTACCAGAGCCACATTGTTCACTCCATAGGACGTCTGTAATGGGGTCAGGGCGTAGAGCTGATTGAGCACTACACTGGACATAGCATCCCGGTGCAGTTCGATCACCACACGGATACCATCACGGTCCGACTCATCACGCACATCAGTGATGCCTTCTATCTTCTTCTCCTCTACCAGGTCAGCGATCTTTTTGATCATATCGCTCTTGACCACTTGGTACGGGATCTCATTTATAATGATCTGCTCGCGGTTGGCACCCATCGGCTCGATAGTGGCCTTACCGCGGAGTACTACACGGCCGCGACCGGTCAGGAAGGCCTGACGGACACCCTCAAAACCGTGTATAGTGCCCCCTGTCGGAAAGTCTGGCGCCTTCACATATTGCATGAGGTCCTCGACAGTAGCTTCTTTATTATCAACATAATGTACGCAGGCGTCAATGGCCTCGGACAGATTGTGCGGGAGCATATTGGTGGCCATACCTACGGCTATACCGGAGGCACCATTGACCAGCAGGTTTGGTATACGGGTAGGCAGTACGGTCGGCTCCTCGAGGGTATCGTCAAAGTTCAGACGCATGTCCACGGTCTCCTTCTCTATATCCATGAGCATCTCCTCGGCTATCTTGCGAAAGCGGGCCTCGGTATATCGCATAGCTGCCGGTGGATCGTCGTCTATCGATCCATAGTTACCCTGACCGTCTACGAAGGGATACCTCAGGGACCAGTCCTGGGCCATACGCACCATGGAGTCATAGATGGCAGAGTCACCATGCGGGTGATACTTACCCATCACCTCACCCACTATACGGGCTGACTTTTTGTATGGTTTATTAGGCGCCATGCCCAGCTCATTCATACCGTAGAGGATACGGCGGTGTACGGGCTTCAGGCCGTCACGGGCGTCTGGGATGGCACGGGACACGATGACGGACATCGAGTAGTCGATGTAGGCCGTCTTCATTTCGTCCTCGATATTGATCTGTATGATCCGGTTTTCCGGAGTCTCAGGGGTTAGTTCTGTGTTTTCGTCTTTAATCTCGTCACTCATATATTATAGTCAGGTGCCTTTCGGCAGTTATCAGGGATTTTTCTGGTCAGCAAAACGACTCTTGATCCACATTTTTTCAGAAAAACGCATTTTAAGCCATTTTGAGGCACGAATGTACAGAATAAACACCCCCTCGACAAAGTATCGGGAGGGCTATTTTTCCACATTTAAGGCTATTTTAGGAAGATTGACAGCCCGACCTGATCGGACGTAGCTGCAGCATGCACCTAGGACATAGTACTAACCTAGCCGGCAAGTAGTATATGGTAGAAGTAAAAAATCTCTGGCAGTAAGAATTACTATCAGGCCTTGTCTATCTGCAGCTCCAGACGCTGGATGACCCAATCAGTCAGTCCCAGTCCTGCTATGGCACCATTTTCAAACCAATAAACGGTTTTATCCTTTTTGTAGCAAAGCCTGCCGTCCCGGCGGAGTGGCTCAAAGCCGATCTTCATCAGACCCTGAGCGGTGATTGTATTGTGTTCCATATAATAAAGATACACTAAAACGGCCGCATTACCTATTTTGACCGGATAGCTTACTATATGGCCACTTTGATCAAGATGCTGTACCTCATCTACAATCCTGCCATACTACGGGCAATTCCACAGGAATAAATATACTACCGTCAAGTCTGTTCTTTCCAAAGGATGCAAGTTTGTTTTCATTTGTTCAGTAACACCCATTGGGTTGTTAAATTCATAAAAGCCGTTAGTTTTGCCGCCATTAAATCACCCAAAATTTCATCAGATCAATTATGAAAATGTTCAAGCACTTTGCCATCGCCAGCCTTAGTATCATGCTCCTCACAGCGGGATTTATGATCGGCTGCAAAAAGGATACTACCGCCAATAAGCCCGTGACATACTGCGATACTGCCCACTGTGGTGCCGGCACATGTGACAGCGCCAGCCAGACCTGCCTCTGCCCTGCCGGCTACGAAGGCTACGGCTGTGCTACAGAGATCAGGACCAAATTTATAGGTAACTATCTGGCTATAGAAAACTGCTCTGGCACGGCATCTACCAACTATAACTTTACGATCACCAGCTCATCGCAGGGTGTGGGATATGTGACCATCAATAACTTTGCTAATCAAGGCTACTCAGTCACTGCGACCATATATGATCAATACCCTGGCAGCAATAGCTATTCGATCAATGTAGGTCAGCAGACTGTAAGTAATGGTACTGACGTGGCTACCTTTTTTGGAAATGGAAACGTATCCGGCAACAATCTGACGCTGAGCTATCAATACCAGGTGAGTGGCAGCAGCAGCGGGACCAGCTGTGGCATCACTGCTACCAAGCAATAAGATAACTATCAACTTATAATGAAAAGGCACCTCACACGGGTGCCTTTTTTATTGCCACCTGGCGGCATATCTGACAGCTATCTGGCTGTCTCAGTCGTAGTCATTGTCTGCTCCGGTTCCCGTGAGTTAAGGACAAAAAAAGGGCAGGCGCTGAGGCCTACCCTTGTATATTCATGTATGTAGGAGGATCACTCCTTTACGATCTTGCGTACTACTGTACCCTCTACGGAGTGGAAGTTGACAAAATAAACACCACCTGTCAGTGAAGATAGGTCGGCCTGCAGCTCATGGGTACCATCTGCCTGTATACCACTGCTGAGTGTGGTGACCATCCGGCCCATCATATCTGTGAGGTAGATATCCAGTGCCTGACCATGACGCAGCGTATAGCTGATGGTGATAGCCTGACTGGCCGGATTGGGATAGATGTAGGTCATCAGTGTCTGAGCCAGCTCTGAGATACCTATGATGGTGATGGTCTGCGGAGCTGATGATCCGGAGCAGTAGCCCAATGTCACTTTCACAGAGTAGTTGCCCGTACCAGAGGCATTGGCATCGTAGGTCTGGGCTGTAGCACCGGGTACCGGGGTGCTGTTTTTATACCACTGATAGGCACCGCCTGCTATGGCAGATGCTGTCAGTACACCATTGCTGGCAGTGAAGGTCACCACAGGTGCAGCATCAAAGGTGACATGTACGCTGTCAGTGCTGGTGCAGCCATTTTTGGTCACGGAGACATAGTACTCTCCGGTGGCAGTCACTGAGGTGGCGCTGGTAGTGGCAGCATTGGACCAGAGGTAGGAGGTGCCATCATTGCCGGCGCTGAGGGCTATGGTATCTCCTGCACAGGTACCGGTATCAGTACTCACTGATACGAGTGGCAGGCCAAATTTCACCACAGTATCGCTCTGAGAGACAGCACTGCCGCAGGTACCACCTACGGTCACGCTATACACACCCGCATTGCTCACGGTGATAGACTGTGTGGTGGCAGAGTTGCTCCACAGATTGCCGGAGGCAGCAGAGGAGGTCAGGACTACGCTGTCTGTGCCGCAGAGGTGCAGCGATCCCTGCACAGAGATGACAGGTGTAGGTGTAGCCGATGCCTGAGTAATAGTGATAGTAGCAGTACCTACGCACACACCGTTTGCCACGGTCACGGTATAGGTGCCGCCTGCGGTCACGGTAGCTGTAGCAGCAGTACCGAGGCTATTGCTCCATGTATATGAGGTATAGCCTGCGCCTATATTCAGCGTGTCGGTCTGGCCAGGGCATAGCGCCTGAGACGTAGCGGTGATAGTAGGTGTAGGCGGTGTGCCACTCACGGTGATAGTAGCCACATTAGATGTATCTGAGCAGCCATTTACCGTCACTACGGCGCTGTAGCTGCCGGTGGCTGAGGCTGAGTAGGTAGCAGCTGTCTGGCCGGAGATAGGGCCATTGGCATCCAGCCATACGTAGCTGCCGGCAGGTGTAGCGGTGAGCGTCTGAGAGCTGCCACCGCAGATCAGCGTAGAGCCTGCAGGGGTGATCTGTGCATTTGGGATCGCATTGACGGTCACCACGGTAGCAGCCGATGTAGCAGCGCCGCAGCCATTGTCATTGGTCACGGTGTAGCTGCCCGCTGTGGTCACGGTGATAGCCTGTGTGGAAGCTGAGTTGCTCCATACATTGCCGGAGGCAGATGATGAGGTCAGTACTACTGAGCCACCCTGGCAGAACGTAGTAGCACTACCCGCAGTGATGGTAGGTGTAGGTGTAGCGCCGCGGGCTGTGAGCGTGATAGTGGCAGTACCTGAGCAGGCACCATTGGTCACGGTCACGGTATAAGTGCCGGCCGTGGTGGCATAGGCATAGCGGGTGCTGCCCAGGCTGGAGCTCCAGGCGTAGCTGCTGTAGCCGCTGCCTACATCCAGTGTATCAGTAGCGCCGGTACAGATATAGGTATGACTGGTGGAGATGGTAGGGCTAAGCGCAGAGCCAATCTGCACACTCACCGCAGTGGACGTATCGGCGCAGCTGCCGGATGATACGACGACCGCATACGAACCCGCAGTGGTAGCAGTGTAGGTACCAGCCGTCTGGCCTGAGAGCGGAGCACCGTTCTTGAGCCACTGGTAGGTACCGGTGCCGGAGGCAGTGAGTACCTGGCTGCCACTACCGCAGATGATGACCGGGCCTGCCGGAGAGATACCCGCTACCGGAGTAGTGGTGACGGCGATAGTAGTAGCCGTAGACGAAGCTGTACCGCAGCGGCCTGTACTGGTCACCGTCACGGCGTAAGAGCCGGCCGCAGACACAGAGATGGACTGAGTGGTCTGGCCACCGGTCCAGTGATAGGTAGCCGCGGCAGAGCTGGTCAGGGTCACACTACTGCCTGAGCAGATGGCTACGGTACCAGATGGTGTCACGGTAGGCGTGGTCGGTGCCTGACCCGCAGAGATCGTGATAGAGGCAGAGCCTGAGCAGACACCATTGGTCACGGTGACGGTGTAGGTGCCGGCGGCGGTAGGGTATGCCTTCTGAGCAGTGCCGAGGCTATTGCTCCAGAGGTAGCTGCTGTAGCCTGCGCCTGCATCCAGCGTATCGGTAGCACCGGAGCAGAGGCTGAGGGTGGTAGCTGTGATGGCCGGTGTAGGTGGTGTGCCTGTCACCTGTACGCTCACCGTATTGGAGGTAGTCGTACACGAGTTGAGCGTGCCGATGGCGTAGTAGCTGCCTGTAGCGGATGCGGTATAGGTAGTGCCTGTCTGGCCGGAGATAGCGCCGGCGCCATTGTACCACTGCAGGGTGCCGCCGGAGGTGGCAGCGGTAAGCACCTGCATGCTGCCGGTACATACTACCACAGGACCCGCAGGGGTCACTGATACAGTAGGGCCGCTATTGACTGTGACGGTTTGTACGGCAGAGGTCACGGCGTGGCAGCCTTTCTCTATATATACTTTGTAGGTGCCGGCTGTAGTGGCGGTATAGGTGCGGGAGGTGGCACCGGCTATGGCGTTGGTCCCGTTGAACCACTGATAGGCTGTGGCACCCGCCTCGGTAGCGGTAAAGGTGACCGACCCGCCGGAGCAGAAGGTCAGCGGTCCGCCCGCGGTGACTGCACTGCTCGGTACAGCGCCTACGGCTATGGCGGTATTATTCACAGCGGTAGGCAGTGTATCCAGTGGTGTACAGGTGCCGTTATTCTGCTGCACGCGTACCCAGAAGTTGAGTCCCGCCGCGCTGGCATCTGCAGCCTGCGAATATGTAGTATTGAGAAAACCCGTGTAGACAGTAGCCGTCACGAGAATATTGAGTTTGAACTGGCCCGGATTGTCATACGTGATGCCGGCCACCTTCAGGCAAAACTGCTCACTGGAGTCAAAAGTATTGTTTGCCTTATTGGTAGCCCAGCAGAGGCCGCAGGGCAGGTTTCCTATCGAGTCTATGCGGATATTTTTCAGGCGGTAGGTGGTGCCACCGGAGGTCACAGTGTTAGGCATTTTGACCTGTACGGTCTGAGAGTAGGCCACGCCGCGTACAGCACAGGGCACACTATCTGCAGGTGGAGAGAAACCGGGTGCAGTGAGCGTAGTACCTGCGGTACAGATAGACGGGCCGGAGCCGGTGCCTATGTGACCGCAGTACTGCGCCTGAGCGGTGTAGCAGATGGCTACGAGCAGCAGCGCTGCCGCAAAGATCTTGCGTAAAGACTTCATAAATGGGTAAGTAATTGGTTTGTGATAAAATGGGGTTTGCAACATATCAAAGGCAGGCCAATATATCCTTTTCCACACAGCGGCAAGAATCTAATTTGTTAAGCCTGTATTATTAACAATGAGCGGCTTATATAAAATAAAAATCCCCCCGGCCGAAACCGAAGGGATGCATATTTTGCCGATAGGCGTAGCATGTATTTGTCTATCATCTAATGTCTCTGGTCTATCATTTCATCTGTACCATCTCGCTGCTATATACCACACCGTCTACGCTCACCTTGGCTATCAGCACGCCAGCAGAGAGGCCGTAGGTTTTAGCACTGAATGGAACCGAATGGCTACCGACACTGCGCTGTGCATCACTCTCCAGCACAGCCACCCTCCTGCCGGTGATGTCATACACCTCAGTGGTCACGTGTGCCGCATCAGTAGCCAGTGTATAGCTGATCTGCGTCTGGTCTACAAATGGATTAGGATACACGCTCATGATGCCTGAGGCGGGCAGGCCGGTGGTGCCGGTCTTGACCAGGTCAGGATTCAGCGTAGGGCTGCTCTCCACTTTGGTCAGGTCCGTCTCGCCGCCGGTGCATGGCAGGTAGTACTCGGCCATATAGCTATTGGTAGCGCCGGTCAGCTTGACACGGTCGACGTCCTTTTTGATAGAGAGGGCGCCGGACTTGAAGCACCACACCATATTCTGGTCCTTGATCTGATTGGCTATCTCATATTCCTCAAAGTAGAGCTTGTCGCCCACTATCGTGCCGCGCAGCTTGATATCGGCATAGTCTCCATTCTCCTTGATGATGGTAGAGGTGCCGGTGATGCTGCTCCCCTCCTGCCTGAGCTCAAACTCATACTGGAAGGTCTGCATGATCGTCTTCTTGTCAGCATTGTACTGGTAGCGCTTGCCGGTATAGTGGCCTGAGAGGTCGGTGGCTTTGAGCTCGGCAGCAGAGAGATCACTGATCACACCGGCAAAGGCACCGCTGGTCAGCATCAGAAAAGTAGCAATGGTAAGGGTAAGTTTCTTCATGGTTGAAATGTTTAGGTGATAGATGTATCTCTAACGCTTTTTCCATACGGAAATTACAGCGAAAAAATCAGACTGTCTAATCTGTAAATCAGAAATGACAGAAAAGTAACAAAGCGGCGTGGGGGATTTACAGAATGACAGACCTGCCTGCCGGCAAAGGCAGGTTTACGGAATGACCGATTTTGAAATATACGATGTAGTACATGCCGTCTGTGCATCTACGATTCGGCAAATGACAGGAAAACAACTACCTTCACCGCACCAAAAAGGAAACAAATGAAAACGACTACCCTCCTCGCGCTGGCGCTATGCCTGGCCATTGCCTCGTGCAAGAAAGACACTCCCATCCCTACCACCGCTATCACCGGCACGGTGAACCTGAACGGCTCTACGGATAGCAATGGGATCACCTACTCTTTTAACGATAGCGTGCGCGTATGGCTGACCAATACCAGCGGACAGACGCTATACTACAATAACCACGTGTACCGCTCCGGCCAGGTCGGGCTCGGTAGCCAGCCTGCCGGCACCTACACCATCCATGCCGCTACCGTAGAGACGGGCTCCTATATGGGCGCTACTATGTACCGCGACCGCGAGGATAGCTGCACCTTCACCGCTCCTGCACAGTCGGGCTGTACCATCACCTTTCAGTAGACTGACGCACCAGCACATCGGCTATATCCATCCCTTCACGCCCCGGCTCTCTATCAGGTCATTCACATGCAACGGTGGAATGTGCATATACTTATGCCTTACTATTCTTTTGCCTCTATTTGTTCCTCTTCTCGCGATATAGAAACTCTGTATCGCTTGTCTCAATGTCGTCGTGAGCCTCTTTGCCCACTATTATTGACACTTTTCAATACCTCCGGTGCAAAAATTCTACCGCCGTTAGATTTTACCGTCAGGGATAAAATTTTTGGGGGCCTCCGGACGTTAAATACCTTATAAACACTGGATTGCAGGCTACAGAAAAGACCGAGACGAGCCACTGGCGCGGGTTTCAGGGTGCTAATTTTTATTAACACGTGCAACCATGCACTTTTTACCTTGGCGGATTTATGTAGATTTGGGCTACCAGAAATGTTTTACTGACCCGAAAAATTTTTAGAAATCACTAAAATGGTTTTAAAAATGAAACTCTTAAAAAGGCTTCTACCTATGGCCGTGGCTACTGTCATGGCATCCGTACCTGCCTGGGCGGTCAATCCGTTCACGCGCGATAGCGTGACCCGTGCGGATGTGGATCCGGTGGTCATATCGCTGGATAGTATGTCATTCCAGCTCTTCACGCGCAATAAGCTATTTGGCACCAGCGCTGAGCTGGAGCGCTGCGTGGCCATACCGCGTGATCAGCTCCCTACCTACTCTGCCGCCGAGATGAAGCGCCGGATGAAGGAGATACCTGCCCTGATCCCCATGGATTACAATACTGACGTACAGGCATTTATAGACCTCTTTGCCTTTCGCAAGCGCGACCTGATGACCAAGCTGCTGGCCAGCTCTCAGATCTACTTCCCGCTATTTGAGGCGGAGCTGGACAAAAATCACATGCCTGACGAGCTGAAGTACCTGCCCGTGATAGAGTCTGCGCTCAACCCGCAGGCTGTCTCTCCCGCTGGCGCTACCGGCCTCTGGCAGATGATGTACGGCACCGGCAAGATGATGGGCCTCGATGCCAATAGCTACTACGATGAGCGCCGCGACCCGGTCAAATCTACCATGGGCGGCGTCAAGTACCTCAAGCAGCTCTATGACCTCTACGGAGACTGGCAGCTGGCACTCGCCGCCTACAACTCCGGCCCCGGCTATGTCAATAAGGCCATAGCCCGAGCAGGTGGCGTCAAGAACTTCTGGGCGATCAAGAACTTCCTCCCGGCCGAGACGCGCAGCTACGTGCCTACCTACCTGGCCGTGGTCTATGTCATGCACTACTACCGCGACTACAAGCTGGTCTCTGCCGAGCCGCGCCGCGAGCTGTATGCCGTAGATACGGTGTCTGTAAAGGGTCACGTGACGCTGAAGCACATAGCCCAGACCCTCGGTATGCCGCTGGAGGAGCTACAGTTTCTCAATCCCGCGCTGAAGGCCAACATGGTGCCGCTCATGGCTGCCGGCTATCCGCTCAATATACCGGTCAACTACTTCGCGAGCTTTGAGGCTAAGAAGGAGATCCTGCAGAATGACCCAGAGCTGAGCGCTCTGGCCAGTATCAATGATATGTACGCCAACCCTGTGATGGTGCGCGTACCCCGCTATATCTACTACAAGGTGCGCCGCAATGAGACCATTCACAACATCGCCGCCCGCTATGGTGTGTCTGTAGCTGAGATACGCGAGTGGAACCACCTGAAGAACAACTATATAGCAAAGGGCCAAAACCTGAAGATCCTCACCTTCCCGGAGGTGCCTAGCTATCAAAATCAACAGAACGTAGCTACCAATACTCCTGCTGCTCCCGTGAAACCGGATAGTAACACGACGGCATCGGAGGGCGATACTGCCGGCCATGTGGTATCAGAGCAGGTGGTCTACTACTACGGCCAGGATAAGATAGATACTGCCAAGAAGGTGACCACGCCTAAGAAGCTAGTACCCGTAGCGCAAGCTCAAGCTTCTAAGACACCTGCAATCCGCTACTACAAGGTGCAGAATGGCGACAGTCTCTGGAGCATCACCCAGCACTATCCAGGCCTCACTATTAATAAGCTAAAGGCTGACAACCGCCTCAGCGGCAAGACCCTGGTAAAGGGTCAGGTACTCAAGATCATACTATAACTGATAGGTAACTGTTGACTGGTGACAGGAACTACAAGAAATAGAGAAGCCCCGATGAGGGGCTTTTTCTTTTATGCCCTTCGGGCAAAGCCCTATAGCAGTATATAGCAACCAAAAGGTTTCCGACTAAAGAGTGATAGCCTATTGCTTTGGGTGTACCTCACTGGCTGCTTTCAGCATAACCTCTATCTGCTTTTGGGTAAAGACGTGGCCGTCTATCCACTGGTCATGCAGGTAGTAGCGCTCACCCCTGATATCCCGCGCTATCTCAAAGTGGTATTCGCTCTTTCCCATACTCTTAGCCTCATAGAGCAGAATATCCGGTTTGTCTATGATGAATTTTGAGAAGACAGACATCGGATTGTCCAGTGCGTCCTTTCGCCGCCGCGCTATAGTGGCAGGCACCTCCGTATAGCTCATATCTATCAGTATGGAGAAAGTAGTATCCGGTGCCGTGATCACCACACCCTGATCGAATGTGACGACCGATCCCACCGGCGCCCGGATGATAAACGGCAGTGGAGGGTTGACCGTATCGAGGTCTATCTCTGCATATTCTACCGCTTTGGGTTTTAGGGGGCCTTTGGCCGTAGTGGTGCTGTCTTTTTTTGCCGGTACGGCAGTAGCTGGTTTCACCGTGGTAGCAGGCCTGGAGGCAGCTGGCTTTGTAGCAGGTGTGGCGGGCCGCACGGTGGCAGGCTGTGTCTGAGCGGCGCACGTGCATGTCACCAGCGCCAGCGCACAGATGAAGACTATTTTCATAAAGGAGATCGGTTTAGGTACCAGCAAATATAAGAGAATCAAGGCTTCGTTTATATTCGCAGCAGATGCCTCCCGTCACACTCGTCATACCTACGCTGGATAGCAGCAGTTTCATAGCCGAGACCTTCGCGCACTATGATGCTATGCTGCGCCGTGGCCTGCTGTCTGGTGTGGTCATAGTCGACGACAGCAGCAGTGACGATACCTGGCCCCTGCTCTGCCGGCAAAAGGCCTCCCTCTCCTCCTCTATCCGGCTCGTGCGCCTGGATGCACGCTACGGCCAGCTCATAGCATACAGTGCAGGTCTGGGCCTGGCCACTACTGATGTGGTCATGCACTGTGACGATGATGTGCTGCTCTCAGAGGCAGACCTGCGTGCTTTTGCGGCAGAGTTTGAGCGTACGAGCGCCGTTATACTGTACGGGCTGGCCCGAGGTAAAAGTGACCATCCGCGCGGACGCAGCACCTTCCTCTGGCTGGTCAAAACGTTTGTCTTCTACCGCCTGCAGGGCAAGGAGTTTTCAAGCCTCGTGATCTACAGCCGCAGCCGCATAGCGCCCATATATCGCCGTGCATGGGGCTTTCGCGGCAATCTGTTTACGCCATGGGTATTTCACCCGCATGAGCTGCACCACACCTATCTGGGAGATGGCTCGCGTGTCCTGCCTCACCCCAGCCGCTATAGCCTGGCAGGGTATATCCATCACCAGAAGTTCCTCTTTATGATGCTCACGCGGCTGCTATCACTGCTGGTAGTCATAGCCATGGCAGGCTGCCTGGTGCAGGGCTGGAGCGGCACAGCGCTATACACCCTACTCACTGTAGCTGCTGCCGCCTTTGCTGTGAGTACATTATTATTGAAAATAAAATCCAAGCTACAATACACTGTGGCTGAGCAGCTTTAGCGCATACAGGCGGTTTCATTCATATATAATATCGCATACACATTTTGGGGAAATGGGTGCTTTGGCACAGCGTTCGTTTTATGCCTAGGCAAAACTATGTGTCATGAAAGCAACCATCTCAAAAGCACTACCTGTGATGATGTTATTTGTAACCCTCTCTATATCCGCTCAGATCAATAGTGGCGTAGGCTACATGCACGGCACCAACAAGAAAGGCGACACCGCCACCAAATCTGAATACGATGCCGATAAAGCACCTGTCAAAGACAAGGCAGACACTACCGTGATCAGCCGCAGGCAGACACGAGCCAGTGAGGCACGTCAGGAGCGCATGGAGCAGCAGGCCCGTGACCAGGGCAGAGATACTGACGATACGGCTGCAGAGGGCACTTGCGCTGGTACAGACGGTAGCTCACAGACCACCACAGAGACCTATATCAATACTAATAGTGCAGAGTGCGTCTCACCTGCATGGAGGTACGCAGCCGTAGGGTTTGGACTGCTATCCCTGCTACTTATACTACTACTGGTGATGGGCAGGAGAAAAGACGAGCCCCGCAAAGTTTAAGTCACTCCAGCCTGACCCGCTTCAGGTCTAGCAGATTCAGGCCATTGGGCTTGAGATTTTTCACACGCTTTTGAGTAAAGCGCAACACTTCATCGTAATACAGGGGCACCACTGGTGCCTCTTTTAGTATGATCTGCTCCAGCTGGTGGTAGAGCGCATAGCGCGCACTGTCATTTGTCTCCTGCAGTGAGCGCTCATATATCCTGTCATACTCAGCATTGTGAAAGCGGGTATAATTTGGCGGAGCCGTATTGCCACTATAGAAAACGGTGAAGTAGCTCTCTGCATCCGGATAGTCTGCTATCCACGACCCGCGAAAGAATGCCACCTGCCCCTCACTCATGCGCTGGCGCAGGATAGCGGGCTCTGTCACCTCTACCTTGAGGTGGATGTTTATTTTCTCCAGCTGCTTAGAGAGCATGAGGGCCATCTCTTTGTATGTATCATTGGTGTAGAGCGTGAGCCGTAGTGTGCGGTCTCCATAGCCCGCCTCACGCAGCAGCTGCTGTGCCCTGGCCGGGTCATACCGAAAGCCTGCAATGCTGGCATCAAAACTAGGCAGCCCCGGTGGTGTGAAGCCCTGCTCTGCCGGCCGGCCTATGCCATTGCGCAGGTAGCGTATCAGCTCCGTCCGGTCAAAACCATAGTTGATAGCCTGGCGTATCCGTACATCGTGCAGTGGCTGTATGCTATCGCCTTTCATCAGAAAGCCGAGATACTCTGTATTGAGGTAGGGTGCCTTGCTGAGGTCAAATCGCTGCGTGAGGTCCTTTTTCAGTGCGCCATTCTCATCCAGCACCTCATCCTGAAAACTCGCATCTATACCTGATATCAGGTCCAGTTTCCCCTGCTTGAAGGCTACAAATTCTGTCTTTTTATTCGCGATAAAGGATATACGCACACCCTTGATATATGGCAGCCGCTCACCATCTTCCTGCTCAAAGTATTTGTCATTTCGCACCAGTATCATGGCAGACCCTTCACGCCATACCTTGAGGCTGAATGGCCCCGTACCGACAGGGTGAGAGCGGAAGTCCGGCCCGTACATCTCCACAGCCTCATATGGTATCACAGAGCAGTACTGCATGGTGAGTATGCCCAGCATGGGCCTGAAGGGATGCAGCAGGTGCAGTACGAAAGTAGAATCATCCCTCACCTCAAAAGGACGCACCGTATCTACCCTGTCATGAAAGACCCAGGCACCCGGTGAGGCAGTGCGCGGATCAGCTATGCGCGAGAGTGAGTATAGTACATCCTGTGCAGTCACATACCGCTCCTGCCCGTGGAAGCATGCGTCAGCATGAAAAGCCACATCCCGGCGCAGGTGAAAGGTATAGGTACGACCACTATCTGCCACATCCCACCGGTAGGCTATGGCCGGCCTGACGTGCAGGCTATCATCCAGCTGTACGAGTCCATTGTACAGGGCATCGCAGGCCCAGATACCCGACTGATCCCGCGCAAAGGCAGGATCGAGAGAGGAGATGCCGGCAGCCTGATTGTAGTGAAAGACCTGCCGGTCAAACGGGCGCTGGTCCTGGCCACAGGAGTACAGGCATAGCGCAGCTACAGCACATAGCAGCAGCGAGGCCAGAGGATATGAATAAGAGAGCCTGTGAATCATAAGCGTCTAAACTCTCAAATCTGAATGATATTCTGGTGAAAGTAATACACATCCTGCTGTGTAGATTACTTCGGATTTTCTCCTATATTTATTCAACGTTAAGATGCATATTTATCTATATTAACCATCGGAATTTGCAAACCAAAATCACTCAATTATGAAAAAACTCAACTTGCTCCTGATCCTTGTACTGGCTGCGGCTACCTACTCGTATGGGCAGTATTTCACTATGAAGCTGGGCGGTGGCTACTCCTGGCCAGGCCTCCAGAATAGCACCAGTGTGCTGACATTCCAGCCGGGTGCCAGCCCGGATCCTGCAGATGCCTCTATCATCCCGCTGGTAGCCTACAATACTACGCAGCTGGACTCTGCCAAAAACAGGTATAAGAAAAACCTCTACGGCACATACGGACAAGGTGCGCACATAGACTTCTCATTCGGCTATATGATCAATCCATACTTTGGTGTGGAGATAGATGGTGCCTACCTCTGGGGCTCTACCATCACCGCTACTCAGATAGGTGACGTGGGCGGTGTACTGGGCAATGGTGCTACTATCGTGACCAAGACACACTCCAATGGCCTCAGCCTCAATCCGTCTCTCTACTTCCGTGCAGCCAAGCCAGGTGCCAAGGTGGCTCCATTCGCACGTGTGGGTATAGCGCTGCCGGTATTTGGCGCACTCTACCATTCACTGGATATCACAGCCCCGCACTCCATACTCAATCCTGATGGCGTGACAGCTCATATCGATGTGAAGACTGAATCTACAGTGTCACTCGGATTTCAGGGTGGTGTGGGTGTAGAGTACACTCCTATACCGCTGATCAGTGTGTACGGCGAGGTGAATGCACAATACCTCATGGCTCGCGCCAAGCAGTCTACACTGGAGGCGTATACGCTGGCACTGGGCAATACCCCTGCTACCAGCACTCTGGGCAGCTACTCCGCGTATAGCAAGGTTACCAACTTTGTAGACAACCTGACCTACGCCAGCAATACAACTGACTTTGGCAAGCACCGCGACCCATCAGGCGCGCACAATAGCGATCCTAACTACGTGAATGAGGATCAAGGCCACGACGTACTGCGCCAGGTAGCCAATATCACAAACTTTGGTTTCACCATAGGTGTGAGGATCAACATGAGCAAGAAGACATTCCAGAATCCTACCGGCAAGGTGAGGACTGAGAAATAATCTGATCTTTAAATACTTTGAGAGAAAGCCGGATCCGTCCGGCTTTTTTTATTGCCCTGAGGTACTTAGAGAAATACCTTGTTCATTAGTTTGGGATAGCCTATGACCTTCTCCAGGTATGGCAGCTTCACCGACTCTCTGATATAGCCCAGGTGGCGCATATTATGCAGGTCAGTGGCTACAAAGTCTATCATTTCACTATCTATCAGCTTCTCGGCAGTAGAGCGGGCACCCTGGCCATAGGTACCCGTCAGTGAGGATATATTGAGCTGGAAATAGACGCCGTGGTCCTTGAGCATTTTATACTCGTCCAGATCCTGACTATAGTAGTATGGATAGCGCTCCGGGTGCGCCAGTACCACCTTGTAGCCGTTTGATATCAGATTGTAAAAATAGGTGGTCGTGCTGAATGACTTCATCAGATATGACAGCTCCACGAGCACATAGTTATCTCTCATGGTCAGCAGGTTTCGCTTTTCTATCTTAGGCATGATGGTCTCATCCAGATAGTACTCCGCCCATGCGTCAAACTCTACATTGATGCCCGCCTCTTTTAGGGCTTCACGCACCTTGTCACGCCCGGAGAGGATGATCTCAGGTGTATTATTATAGCCGCCGCTCATGATGTGCGGACTGGTTATGATCTTGCGGTAGCCCAGGTCGCATAGTCCTTTGATGAGGATGAGCGACTCTTCCATGCTTTTGGAGCCATCATCTATGCCTGGTAGGAGATGCGAGTGCAGGTCCACACCTATGGCAGAGAGATCTGTGAGAGAGGATACAGGTTCCTTTTTTTTGAAAAGATTACTAAAGAGTCCCACGGGGTCATTATTATTTGGTACAAAGTTAAGACAATGATACTCGCATCCCGCAAAGCCCCGTCGGACTTAATAACATGAAACTGTTAAAATCTAAGGCGCAGTACCCGGCACCTCAGCGTGCGTCACCGTCCTGATACCAGCAATAATAATTATCTTGGCGGTTCGTTATGCTGTGTAATATTCCTGAAAGAATGAAGTATCTGTATACCATCTTATTTGCGCTCATCGGCCTCGGAGCCTATGCCCAGGAGGAGCTGACCCCTCTCCCATCCGACCCGCGGCTCTATCATACATTTCCCGCCAGGCCACTGTCCGCAGGCCTGCACAAAAGTGGCCTGATCGTGCAGCATGGTAGCTTTCTGATAGAGACAGACACTTTGTCTATCCCTTTCATAGATGACTTTTCGTACAATACGCTGAAGCCCTTTCACTTTGAGCAGTATATCTATGATACGATCTATCGCACCTACGGACCCTGCGATAGTGTGATGGGAGTCTCTGTAGATACCGTGCGCCTCAGCACCGTGCAGTCATATACCTACTCCTATGATCTCACGCTGCATCAGGTAGACTCTACACCTACTCAGCCTATAGTTTTCCACTACTATCCTCAGCTGGGCACCGATTGCTTCAACTATCTGGCGGATTCTATCACCCTCTATCCGCTCTGGTATCACTATACTTTTGACTCTGCCGGCAATGCTTTTCGTCCCGTGCTGGATAGCATAGCCAGAGATACAGTCATCACCTACTCTGCTATGCTCCTGCGTGCCAAGATGCCCGCCTATACCAAGTGGCTGGACAACTATGCTACACACAATTACAACTTCCCTTACCTGCCACCGTCTATAGGCGTAGCTACGCTGGATGGGCTGAATGAAAAAGGGCGCCCATATGATATCACCAGCCAGTCTATCTATCGCTCTGCAGATACGCTGACATCGAAGCCCCTGGATCTTGGCGGCTTGGGAGACGCGGATTCGGTTTACCTTAGCTTTTACTATGAGGCTCGCGGTTTTGGCGACTGGCCAAACCTGTATGACTCATTGAAACTCCAGTTTTACAATGGGTATACTAGTACCTGGGACCAGGTGTGGGGTATACCGGGTTATCAGGTAGTTCCATCTTTTCCTGATACTTTTCGCCAGGTAATGATACGCATCCCCACTACTATCCTGCCTACGCAGCTGTATATGTACAAGGGCTTCCAGTTCCGTTTTCTCAATAACGCATCGTCTACCGGTATGAATGACCACTGGCATATAGACTATGTGAGACTGGACAAAAACCGTTCGGTCACAGATACATCTATCAATGATATTGCGTTCCAATACCAGTTTCCCTCTATCCTGAAAAACTATAGCGAGCTGCCCGCCTGGCAGTACGACTCTACCGAGAGAGCAGACTCTATACGCCTCTATGTGACCAACCTGAACCCCGACCAGGCTGTCAATAACCCACCGGCCACGGCGTATTCCATAGTAGCTACGGAGCTATATCCTACAGCGCAATCTACGTACGCCACCACCAGCTCATTCAATGCTACCCTGGAGAATACGATCGAGCTATTCCCCTCTACAGACTATCAGATCGCAGCCGGTCCGGATAGCACCGTAGTCACCTCACTCGCTACCATCAATGTGCCAAATGCACTGCGCCTGAATGATACAATCAGAGGTACACAGACGCTCAACAATGTACTGGCCTATGATGACGGCACTGCCGAGATGGCCTACGGCCTGCGTAACCTGTATCTCAAGAAATTTGGATATGAGTTTAACCTGCACCAGCCTGATGTGATAGTGGGCTATCAGGTCATGTTTACAAATACGGAGCAGGACGTGCATGACCTCGTTTTTTTATTCAACCTGTGGGATAGCATCAGCCTGAATAATCCTCAGGCAGACGATACCCCACGCTATACCTCAAATAACCAGATACCTCTCTATGTGGACTCTGTGAGCGGCTATGCCACGTACCGCATAGATCCGCTGCCGGTCGGCACTCACTTTTACTTTGGCTGGTCGCAGACTGACACACGCAACCTGCAGATAGGATATGACCGCAATAGCACAAAGGGCTTTAAGCATATGTATGTCTACTCTAATGGTGTATGGCTACGCACAGGTGTACAGACGCAGGGCTCGCCTATGATACGCCTGCTCATGCGCCGCTCCAGCCAGATAGCCACAGGTATAGAGCAGCCACAGCAGACCACCATCAGGGCCTATCCTAATCCGGCCACCGGCCTGGTACACTTTGAGGTGCCTGATGAGCATGGCAGCTACCAGCTACAGCTGTACAGCGCTACTGGCCAGCTGTGCATGGATCAGACGCTCGGCTCTAGCCATACTACAGATATACAGGGCCTGGCTACCGGCGTATACATGCTGCGACTCACAGACCTGCACACCGGCATCACATACCAGAATAAGATCGTAAAAGCGGATCAGTAACATCAGCTCAGGATCACTCGCTCTACCATGTTATTGGCAAAGGAGTAAGGCATAAAAGTCAGTGATGGCATTGGCTTTGTGATCATGACACTAGCTTTCTTACCGCGGGTGATACTTCCCATTTCATCATCTACTCCCATGGCGTAGGCCGCATTGATAGTAGCGGCATTGATGGCTTCTTCAGGCAGCATTTTCAGCTTGATACTAGCCAGTGATAATATAAACTGCATATTGCCGGATGGAGACGAGCCCGGATTGTAGTCAGTGGCGAGTGCTACAGGCAGCCCGCTGTCTATCATGTGCCTGGCCGGCGGCTCATGCAGCCCCAGGAAGAAGGCAGTAGAAGGCAGTAGCGTAGGCATGGTATCAGAAGCCAGCAATGCCCGGATCTGCTCATCTCCTGTGTACTCCAGATGGTCTACTGATAGCGCTTGATATTGGACCCCTGTCTCTATACCACCGGAGTAGTCCAGCTCATTAGCATGTATCTTGGGGCGCAGGCCATAGCGGGCTCCGGCCTCCAGTATCCGCGCTGTCTCATCGGCAGAGAAAAATCCCCTGTCGCAAAAAACGTCTATATAATCTGCCAGGCCCTCATCTGCTATGGTGGGCAGCATCTGATCTATCATGAGCCTGATGTAGCCTTCGTGATCCTGTTTATACTCCGGAGGATAAGCATGTGCGCCCAGAAAGGTGGCCTTCAGCTTCAGACGAGATAGGTCCTTTAGTTTCCTGATCACCCGCAGCATTTTGATCTCTCCGTCATAAGACAGGCCATAGCCGCTTTTGATCTCTACAGCACCCGTGCCAAATGACTCCATCTCGGCCAGGCGGCCCAGTGCCGCATCGATGAGGGCACCCTCCGGAACTGTCTGCAGCCTCTTGGCTGAGTTGACTATTCCTCCTCCCCTCCTGGCTATTTCCTCATAGCTCAGTCCATTGATCTTGTCTACGAACTCCCCCTCCCTGCTGCCCGCATACACGATATGCGTATGAGGATCACACCAGCATGGCAGTACATATTTGCCGGAGGCATCTACGATCTCATTAGCCCTGTCAGGACACTCTGACATAGGACCAAAGGCCTCGATCACACCATGGCTCATCAGCAGGTATGCGTGATCGAGCACGGGTAGCTGCTTCATAGCATTACCTTTGACCTTAGAGACAGCCTCAGGGCGTACCTGTACGAGGCCTTTTATGTTTGTGATAAGAATAGACATAAGGTGTAATATGCGGGCAATTTACAATTTAAGCCCATAGTATGCACCAGGGAAGTATGCTTTCTATTCTCTACTTTTGGCTTATGGCAGGCAATAGTTTCGGGCAGTTATTTCGCATCACGACATTTGGTGAATCTCATGGGCCAGCTATAGGGGTAGTGATAGATGGCTGCCCTGCGGGATTGGAGATAGACGAGTCTTACATCCAGGCAGAGATGGACCGGCGGCGTCCGGGCCAGTCTGCTATCACCACTCAGCGCAAAGAATCTGACACGATCCGCATCCTCTCCGGCATCTACGGCGGTCGGACTCTCGGTACTCCTGTCGCCATCACTATATCAAACGAGGATGCTAAATCTCAGGATTATAACCAGCTGATAGATACCTATCGCCCGTCTCATGCCGACTATACCTGGGAGGCAAAATACGGCATGCGCGACCACCGGGGCGGCGGCAGATCCTCTGCACGGGAAACTGCCGCACGTGTGGCAGCCGGGGCCATAGCTAAGGTATTGCTAAAAGAAAGCGGTATAGACATAGTAGGATATGTATCATCTATCGGCCATATCGCGCTGGACGGGGATCACACCAAACTGGATCTGACCCTCACCGAGAGTAATATGGTGCGCTGCCCCGATCCGGCCATAGCACAGCAGATGATAGACCTGATACAGGACGTACGCGCAGAGGGGGATACACTCGGTGGCACCGTGAGCTGCGTGATACGCCACTGTCCGGCAGGGTTGGGGGAGCCTGTATTTGACAAGCTGCAAGCGGACCTCGGCAAGGCTATGCTGAGCATCAATGCTGTCAAGGGTTTTGAATACGGTAGCGGATTTGCAGGCACGCGCCTGAGAGGATCGCAGCATAACGATACATTCACACATGATGTCTCCGGCAAAGTGACCACGCAAACCAACCACTCCGGAGGCGTGCAGGGAGGTATCTCAAACGGTATGGATATTTACTTCAATGTGGCATTCAAGCCTGTGGCCACTATCATGCAGGACCAGCAGACCATCAACCGATCCGGAGAAAATGTGACCCTGCATGCGAAGGGCCGCCATGATCCATGTGTAGTGCCACGTGCAGTACCCATAGTAGAGGCTATGGCAGCCCTCGTGCTGGCAGACCACCTGCTGCGCTCCCGCCTGAGCAGGATATAACAGAAAGCAGAACGCCATCCTGGTAAGATGGCGTTGCTTCGATTTCAGAGAAAGTTTCTTTTCAGTGTTACTCCTTTATGATCCGTGTAGTATATATGGATGTATTAGTCGCGTCCCGGAGGGTCAGCAGATAGACCCCGGCATCCAGGGCTGCTATATTTACTATCTGGCGCGCAGCTGAGACCGGCTGTGAGGCGATAGTCCTGCCTGTCAGATCGGTGATCTCGATAGATGAGTAGACGGTAGTGCCTGTCTCTACTACCACTTTGTCATTGCTTGGCACCGGATATACTTTAATTGCTTCATTCGTGGCGGTGGTGATCACACCTGTAGGGTAGCCTATAGTGAGCGGTGCAGACTGCAGACTGCAGCCATTGCCCGTAGTCACATTGACCACGTAGGTGCCGGCTGTAGTCACAGTGATGGTCTGTGAGGTAGCACCGGTATTCCATGCATAGCTGGTGTATCCAGCTCCGGCATCGAGTACCACGCTGGACAGAGGGTAGTCGGTAGGACCTTGTGCCGTGATATTGACAGAGAGGCCTGCACACTGCGCATTGGCACGTGTACCCTTGGTAAACCATACGGAGTACTGAGAATTATTGGACAGCCACGTGATCTGTCCGCCGCCGTTTATGAAGTCCGAAGCCACAGGCTCTATGCCCACCAACGGTACTGAGTTATTATCTACAGATGTAAAAGTGATCGCATCATCATTTGTACTGTATGACGGGATATTAGCCACAGAGTTTCCTGTCACGATAGTACCGATATCACCACTGGTGAGGTTTGCTGCCTGGATATCGAAAGTACTGCCATCACTCACATCAAAGGCTACCACATCACTGTGATTTTTTGAGAATACAGGATTGCCTATGCTGATACCATCAGGCAGATCATTGACCAGCTTGCTGATCTGTCCATTGGCAAAGGTATTGCCCGATATATCCCATGCATCCAGCACACCTACATCCCAGTAGCTGATATTTGTGGTGCTGGAGGTGTTATTGAACTCGTTATACTCATCGTAGATCACAAACTCTCCCGTAGGATCCCAATCCAGTGCATCAGCATAGAGAGGCCCATTGGTGACTACTCCCTGCGAGTAGGTCGGATTGTAGAGGTGATACTTCATGAACTGCTGACTCACTCCATCATAGATATAGATGGCCGTATCCTGGTATTGCGACACCAGCGCGAGCCTATTGCCATCGCGGCTTACGGCTACATTGTCCCAGTCTCCGGTGTTGGTCATCTGAGTTTGCACAGGATTATTATAGTCTGCAGTCAGACTGTAGATATTGTGATCAGTACCTACAAAGAAAGCGTAAGACCCATCATCAGTGATGGATACATTATTGAGTGCAAAAGTGCTATTGAGTGGATGAAAATCGCTCGCCTGCGGGTTTTGCGGTTTCACCATGTACAGCGCGTTGGCACCGGATGTATTGCTATTCTGCAGCATGATCCAGTCCGTTCCTGTCACTGGGTTGTTGTTCGTAGGATTACTATTTGTACCATCATATATCTCTACATTATCAAAAGCTGTTTTTGCAGCCTGCACCTCTGTAGTGCCGTATAAGTCCTGAGCAGCCTGTACCACGGCCAGGCGGGCATCGAGGAACTGCGAATTTTGGGTAAGGTAGTTCTTTAGCGCACGATAGTACACCTGCTCTGCTTTTTGCTTCGTCACGGCTGTAGCAAAATAGTAGAAGGCATGGTTTGGTATACCGCTATTGGTATGTACACCTCCATGATCGCTCGTTGTATTTACAAACTCACTCATAGTGGCCGGCTGCCATCCATTGCCACCCTGAGAAGCTCCATTATGCGGATTGGAAAGGTCGCGTAGCGCATTAGACGGGAATACGCCGGGCAGGCAAACCTGCTCGCCGATGGTCCAGTTATTACGGTCTATCATCGTACCAAAAACATCTGCCATGCTCTCATTCAGGGCACCCGACTGATCCTGATAGGCCAGATTGGCCGTACTCTGTATCACGCCGTGGGTCATCTCATGTCCCGCTACGTCCAGTCCTCCGGCCAGCGGCTTGAATGCCTGATCACCATTGCCATAGGCCATGAGCTGGCCATTCCAGAAGGCATTGTCCATCGGCTGGCCCTGATCATCATTCACATTGATCACCGAGATGATCGTACCACCATTACCATCTATAGAGTTGCGGCTGTGAGTGGACTGGTAGTAGCTATAGGCAGCAGCACCGTTAGCATAGGCCGAGGCGGCATTCTGAGAGTTTGGCCAGGAGTTGATATTGCTGGTAGTGATATGTGCTACCTGGATATTGGAGGCGGATGCTCCCTGCGCATCCAGTGTCCAGATCGCTCCTACCGGATTATCAGGCAGTTGAGACTGTCCCGAGTTGTACATGCTACGTGATATATCTATCATATAGTAGGAACCATTACTATGCTGATATACATTCACAGTTTGGTTCACTCCGTTCAGGTCATTGAGATGCGTCACTGCGGGCCCCGTGGTGCAGCTGATATTATTGCTATGGAGTACGGCGCCGGTCTGCGCATCAACCATCACTTCATACATATTGATGAAGTCTGTCCTCAGAGTTACTTTGTAGGCCCAGCGGTCTTTGTCATTATTTTTATCCTGAGGATATAGCACCAGTTCAGAAACCGGACCACTATACTTCAGTAGATCCCTGGTGTATTGATTCATTTGCTTGAGCCCTTTACCAGCCGTTAGCACAGCGATAGTTTGGCTGATCGCAGCCTGATCACCTATGAGGCCTGCCGGAGCAGCTACCACAGGCGTAGCTGACCACCGGCCATTGACTACAGTAGAGTGTGGGGTGAAATGCACGATCACTTCCTTGCCCATCACCGGATATCCCTTATAATTCTGAGAAAACTTGATATGCGTAAAACCTATGCCATCCCGATCTATGCTTTTCACTGTGAGCTCGTGAGCAGGGTCCTGCAGGTACAGGATAGCTTTATTCTGATCCAGAAATCTGATGGCTTCGTTTGCCACTTCAGCAGAGCCCGCAGCACCTGAAATATTAGCGACATGATCACTCGTCACAAAGATTGGATTCTTCTGATCCTTAGCGTACTTCACATCCCTGATCGCAGACGGCTCATAGCTGGTCCTCTTGTATGGGATGGCATTAAATTTCAGAGCAGAGAGCGCCTGCTGCACGTGAGCCAATGAGCCGAGGCCGCTTGTGTTGGCCTTGCCGGTAGCTCTGGTCACTGTCTTGAACGGATGTGCGCCTACCTGGCTGGCGGCCGGCGTTCCGGCCGCGCTCACGGACAGCGTAGCAGCGATTGATAGTACCGTTAGTAATTTTTTGGTCATGATGTAGGGTTTATTATTGTTTTGGAACAAGCGAATTCAATTTAGTCAGCAGTTCATCCAAAGCCGTATTGCCAGAGGAGCTGCCAGACGCCCATGTATTTGTGTATGCTCTGCCATCACGGGTCAGATTCACAAAGGAAGACATGTTGCCTGGTTGATTGACTGAGGCTCCCGCGAAATTAACCTTGCTGATCAGCGCTTCGACCTCCTTCAGGTCCTTTTTACTTACTGTGGTCAGTTCCTTTTTGCCATCTGACATACTGGATGCCTTTGTTAGTTTTCCATCTTCCTGCAGGGTATACGTAGTCACCACATTGGTAAAACCGCCCTGATTACCAAAGGTAAGCTGGAAGGGCTGCAGGCTTTTGCAGGATGTGAGTATCATCACTGCGGCAAGGGTTATCAGGGTTTTTCTCATAGCTGCAAATTTAGGAAGCAAGATACAGTTTATAGAAATAAGTAAAAACAACTTGTTGATTGCACACGGCTTATCAAATGCAATGCCAAAATGATGTGTATTAGCTCCGCAGGCCCCTTTGCTCAATTATTCTATCTTTAGCCGACTAAAGCATGATCAACGATATTTTCAGAAAGAAAACCGTAGCGAAAGTCATACGAGATGCCGAGGAGGGATACGGTGATGGTGAGGCGCACAACTCCCTGCAGCGCTCGCTAGGGGTACGAGACCTGACAGCTCTGGGCATAGCAGCTGTAGTCGGAGCTGGTATATTCTCCACCATTGGCAAGGCTAGCTATGACGGCGGGCCCGGTATCATACTTCTATTCCTTTTTGTGGCGGTGGCATGCGGGTTTTCCGCGCTTTGCTATGCAGAGTTTGCCAGTATCGTGCCGGTGAGCGGCAGTGCTTATACTTATTCCTATGTTGCTTTTGGAGAGATAGTGGCCTGGATCATAGGCTGGGATCTGCTGATGGAATATGCGATAGGCAACATAGTCGTAGCCATATCCTGGAGCGATTACTTAACCTCTTTTATGGCTGGCATAGGTGTGCACATACCAGAGTGGCTCACCATGGGCTACATGACAGCCGCCAGAGGAGCTACACCTGATGCGGTAGCTGCGCTGAATCAGGCTCCTACCCTGCTGGGCATTCCTTTAGTATTCGACCTTCCGGCTGTATTCATCGTGATAGTGATCACATGGGTCACCTATATAGGCATCAAAGAAAGCCGCAACTCGGCCAATGTGATGGTAGGAATAAAACTGGCCGTGATAGCGCTGGTCATCTTTGCCGGAGCCTTTTATGTCACGCCGAAAAACTGGGTACCATTTCTACCCAATGGAGCCGGTGGCGTGTTAAAAGGGATATCATCTGTATTTTTTGCCTACATCGGATTTGATGCTATCTCTACCACGGCAGAGGAGTGCAAAGATCCTCAGCGTGATCTGCCGCGCGGCATGATGTACTCCCTGGTGATCTGTACAATTATCTATGTGGCCATAGCGTTAGTATTGACAGGTATGGTCAGCTATCAGAAACTGAATGTAGGGGAACCTCTTGCGTTTGTTTTCCAGCAGGTACACCTGCCGTGGATGGCCGGTATAGTGGCTGTGAGTGCGGTGATCGCTACTGCCAGTGTGCTGCTGGTTTTTCAGGTAGGGCAGCCACGCATCTGGATGAGTATGAGCCGAGATGGCCTGCTGCCGCCTGTTTTCAGCCGCATACATCCACGCTTTGGCACGCCCTCGTTTTCTACCATATTGACAGGCTTTGTGGTCGGCATTCCCGCCCTCTTTGTCAATATGGACGTAATGGTGGACCTGACCAGCATCGGTACTTTGTTTGCCTTTGCCCTGGTGTCCGGAGGCGTGATGATGCTGGATAGCATGCCCGATAGGCCTCAGTCTAAATTTCGCACACCGTATATCAATTCTCGGTATATCTACCCGATTCTCCTTATCGGAGTGATAGTCTTCTGGATCGTAGAATACCAGCCGGTATTTATAGAATATCTGGGCCTACAAGAGGGCTGGATATTTGACAATGTTCGTAAGGCCGTCCCTCATTATCTATTTCTGGTACTGCTGGTAATACTGGCGGTACAGGCATTCCGCAAAAACCTCTCACTGATACCATTATTAGGACTCCTGGCCTGCTCGTACCTGCTGTCAGAGTCAGGCGCGACGAATTGGGAGCGCTTCTTCATATGGCTCGTGATAGGTCTGGTATGCTATTTTCTCTATGGCCGCCGTCATAGCAAACTGAAAACAAATGCATAAGATAAGCGCAAATATCCTTCTGCAGTCTGCACGCATCTCTATGTGGCGGATACTGATCATGTGCTTGCTTTTTTTCAGCCTTGGTACCGACCTCGTAGCTCAGGATGCTGCAGCTGCAGGAGACACTTTGGATTATTCCTATCTGAGTTTCACAGATCTGCATACCTACTATCAGGGCAATGCTATCAACATCATAGAGGCCGAAGATCCAAATCTGTATTTTGAGACGTATGCCTGGCTGGGTACACCATATCGCTGGGGCGGCAAAAGCAAAAAAGGCACTGACTGTTCCGGTTTTGCGTCATCAGTTTACAACAGGCTGTACGGCACCGATCTGGGAGGATCAGCCGGAGATATTTTCAAAAAATGCGATGTGGTAGTCCCGAGTGAGCTCAAAGAGGGTGACTTTGTATTCTTTAATATAAATGGCCACTATCTCTATCACGTAGGGATATACCTGCAAAACGGAAAATTTGCTCATGCGGCTGTGCATGGTGGCGTGATGGTATCCAGCCTGGATGAACCATACTACAAGCGCTGGTTTTACAAGGCCGGGCGCCTGCGTACAGCCGAACCACCCTCCGAGGCTACAAATCCCTAATAAAAAAGCCTCCACGAGGGAGGCTTGATCTTGATAGCTTTATCCAGGATTAACTTTGCTTCCATTTGATGGTGCAACCCACAGACTTGGTTTCTGTCAGGGTAACAGCTTTTCCGGCCATCACCTCTGCGATCGCATCTGCCAGATAGTTTTTGGTCACCTTAGATGCATCTTCTGTGTTATCATCTATAGCGCCGGCATATTTGAGCACCAGTTTACCTCCTTCTTTATTGACCAGAAAAACATGTGGTGTTTTGGTCGCTCCAAATGCCTGGGCCACTTGCTGCGTTTCGTCAAATGCATAAGGGAAAGTATAACCTTTCTCTTTGGCATGCTTACCCAGTTCATCATACGAATCTTCCGGAGTCACGGCAGGATCGTTTGGGCTAATGGCTATCACAGGATATCCTTGTGCAGCATATTTCTTATCCAGCCCCATGATACGCTGCTCATATTTTTTGGCAAAAGGGCAGTGATTACAAGTGAATACGACAATAAATCCTTTTGCAGCAGGATATGAGGCCATCGATACATACTTGCCATTCTCCGTATTCTTGAGTTTGAAGTCAGCTACCGTATCCCCTATCTTGTAGCTTTTGCCGGGAGCAAAGGACATGAGGATAGCCGCTACCATAGCGAGGGCTATACCGCTCCATGATTGAAATTTTGTGATCTGTTTCATTTTTGCTTATTTATAGTTTTAGTAAAAGTTTCTTCCAACGATAAGGGAGTAAAGTCGTGATCGAAAAAGCTATGAATGCCACCCGCTCCATTCACTATCATTGTGACCGGAATCTCTCCTCCCCACGTTTTCTCTACTTTATCTATCCACGCATTATAGTCAGGCTCATCCAGTAGCATCACCTTTGCAGCTATAGGATGCTTGATCAAAAACGGAATCAGTGTCTTATCCTTTTCACTGGCAAAGTCCAGACTGACCATGACCACTTTTACCTTCTCGTCTTTATGCTTCTGAGCCAATGACTGAAAGGCAGGAAACTCTTTAACACAAGGTACGCACCAGGTAGCCCAGAAATTTACTACATAGGTGGTGTCGCTATTTGATGATAGCACTTTCTGCAGATCATTAAATTTTACCACTGACACATTTTGTGCATTTGTAGTCAGCATTCCTGCCGCAAGCAGTATAGTCCAGAATGATCTCATCGTACTCAAAGTAAGGGCATTCTGATACGACTAAATATTTAAAGATGTTAATAACGGCAGACCGCTCAAATCATAGCGCCAATGAAAAATATGCCTAAGTCGGCCATACCCGGATAATCGTTATCTTCGGGCAGTGAGATCCAAACTGCTATTACTTCTATCCATGCTATGCTTCTATAGCGCTATTGCTACGCAGCATGGTTTGGCCAATGGTAACCTGGAGGGATGGCGGCGGGGCCAGTTTCGCTGCTGCGGGCAAAGCGTGGATGTGCCCTTTGACTGGGGGATACCGGAGCAAAGCTGCGGGATCAACTTCAATAAGTTTGTCTATCTGGAAGACGATCCATATTACGTGCACTCCGGGCGCTATTGTGCCAGGCTCTTCAGTGATACGACGTTCTTAAATAATGTAGGACTACAGCCAGGCATGCTGGTCTATGGAGGATATCAGGATCCTCTCGATAGTGCTATACGCATAGGCCAGGCAGTACCTCTGTACGGCATGCCTATAGACAGCAATCCGGTCCAGCTGGATTTCTGGCTGATGATGAGCCATGACCTTTCAGATACGTTCACATACATGTATCTATTTACGCGGTGGGATAGCATAGCTCACAGGGAGGACACACTTGCTTTTGCCAGCGTAGACGTACCTGATACTCACGTTACATCAGATTTGTGGTTTGAGGTGAAAGATAGCATCCATTACCTGCGGGCTGGTCAGGCGGACAGTGTAAAAATGATCTTCTATGGAGGGCGCTTTGGCAATCCTGATCTGGCGGGAAACATGACCTGGATCGATGACATACGCCTGCTATACGCTGGAGAGGACACCACCGGTTCTGCTACGGGAATAGCTGAGTCTACGTCAAAGGAATTTGCTCTGTACCCAAACCCTGTTTCAGGTTATTTGCTATTGCAAACCAGCTATCCTACTTCTGGATTGTCTCTAGCCATATCCGATGAATTAGGCCGCCAGGTGCTTGAAACATTACTCACTGGCGGGAACTCGTCTATAGACATATCACCCCTAGCGACTGGCACTTACCTGACCCGCATCTGCGATGCACAGGGACAGACAGTGAGTCATCAAAAAATAGTGGTAGTCAGATAATCTCCGTGGACTAGAACATCTTCCTGGCAAATGCTCCGGCATCATATTGAGCGCGCAGGGCTTGCAGCTTTTCCTCCTCCGGCAGTACAGGCTTAGTGCCATAAGCCAGTCGGTCTATATCAGCGCGGAACGGAGCAGACTGAGCCATAAAGTCGCCTTTGTATTTCTTAGCCAGAGGCTCGCTAAACTGTAGTTTTTGTTTGAATGGATCTACCTGCTGGCCATCCTTCCAGAAGCGGTAGCAGACGTGTGGGCCTGTAGCCAGTCCTGTACTGCCCACATAGCCTATCACCTCTCCCTGGTGTACATGCCTGCCATGATGCATGCCCTGGGCTATCTTACTCATATGCAGATATTGAGTTTTATACTGGCCATTGTGGCGTATTTTGACATAGTTGCCATTGTAGACGCCAAATTGAGCCTCCTCTACTATACCATCTGCTGTAGCCAGGATAGGTGTACCATAGGCCGCTGCATAGTCCGTGCCCAGATGTGCCCTCCACTCCATAGCTACCGGGTGAAAGCGGCGAAGATTATAGTGTGACGTGATCTGGAAAAATTTAAGTGGAGCTTTCAGGAATTGCTTTCTCATGCTATTGCCTTGTTCGTCATAATACTCTCCTACGTGTGCTTTATCTTTTTCATAGTAGAACGCATAGTAATCCTTGCCACTGCTGGTAAAACAGGCTGCACTGACCTCACCTACACCTATCGGCTTGTCATCTACAAAATCCTGATCATAAATGATTTTGAACTTATCTCCCTTTTGGATCTTGTAGAAATCTATCGTGCAGGAAAAGATATCTGCCAGCCTCATAGCCAGGCTGGATGGTACACCCAGGTCGTCAAAGGTCTCATAAAGAGAGCCATTGATCACACCCGCCACCTCCTGCCTGCGGCGCTTCACCTGATTGGTACCACGGTAGATATATAGTGAGTCCTCCAGATTGAACACCACATAGTTTAGCTTACTTTCCTCATACACTATTTTCTTGGCTACGAAGCCTGTATCGGTATTGGCCCCTAGCACCGTGTATTTGGCACCAGCTTTCATTTTGCGTGAATTGAAAATTTCCTGCGAACCCTGCAAGAGAATCTTGGCGGTCTGGAATGCCACATTATGCTTTACCAAGATATCAGCTAGTAGCTCATTGCGCTCCACTTTCTGATCTATCACTACAAAGTCATTCAGGTTGAGTCCGTATTTATATATCGGCTCTTTGATTTCCTCTACAGCTCCTTGCGTCTTGGCCAGGGCTGTAGCGTAGATAGTGGGATCCTGATGACCGCGTATGGCTATACCAGTGATAGAGGCTACAGCTACTACAGACAGAAATGATATAATGATGAGGTATGTTCTTTTCATGAGCATAGATTGAGAATGTAAAACTATCTCAATACACTCAGCTACAGAACGCTATAAGTACACCGGAGAAAGCGTAAAGTGTACTAAACAGGACAAAAAGAATCAATCAGCCTGAGTCCAGACTGAGGTCCTGCCCAGAAAGGACATGCCCAGTACAAATCCCCTTAGTTCTGCCGTGTTGCCCTTTAGGGTCAGGTGACAGTCATAGGTCTTTCCATTTTTCGGATCGTAGACCTTGCCATTGTCATAGTAGTTAGGTTCATCTTTACTCTTCACCAGGCCACGCAGGATCACCATACCCAGGGCTGGCCTTGAGCGCAGCTTTTCATCAGGGTTATTCTTGTCTACCTTAGGCTTGCCATTCTCATTGGGCTCTTTTAGCCAGATGATCTTTGCCTCAAAGCTGTTGCCCACCTGATATACTTCCAGTTTGGCATCCTTCTCCTGATTGTACCAGATTTTGCAAAATGGATCTTTCTCTGCATGTACTGCTATGGATACTATGCAAAATAGAACAAGAGATAAAGCTAGTCTGAAGATGCGCATGGACCGATTATTGAGTTTTAGTAATATGGAGTCTTTCCAAAGATGTGCAATTTTATCGTATCTCAGTAAAGCTATTTCATATCCGGTCACAGCTCAGCATAGAGACCATCCACATCTGGGTATCTGTATCACGGGATAGCTGGAGTTTCACCTCTGCAGTTTCTGATTTGAACCGACGGCCTTTTTGTGTCTGGGTACGGTATTCTGCAGTGACCTCTACCTGCGCTCGTGTCCGGTCTTCAGATATATCCAATGAGTGAAAGTCTGCCCCCATCAGCTGCATCTGATTGAATCCCAGCTTGAACGTATCTATCCGCTCTATCAGCTCCTCTCTGTCTGAGCTCAATCCGAGCTCATTCTTCATCTCTTCTGCCAGTACGAAATCGGGAGAAATAAATCCCTTGTCAAAGATAAGGGCCAAGGCATGCCCTGCCTGATTTTTAATATCAAACTCATCACTCGGGTGAAACTCTTCGTAAATGAGATGGATGGTCCAGTTGGGCATCCGGATATTCTGTATCTCCTGCTTGAACACCTCCTCTGTAATGAAACGGTACAGCTCCCGGTCAGGGACACCGCTCAGGGTATCTACTACTATACCCTTGCGGGCCAATAGCTTGCGTAGCTTTTTGAGTTCCTTTGGCACCTCACGGTCAGACAGGTCATGCACATGATTGTATAGTGGCTCACCTACGAAATCGTAGATCCGTATCATGCCCGCCTTGTCATGCAGCTGGTGAAACTTATTGATCTGCCGGAGGAAGGCATTTTCTACATCAGGAGGCAAGTGCTCAGAACCTGCAAAATCTCCTCCAAACTGAGCCATCATCTTGAGTTTCATCAGTTCATTCTCAGTGTTCAATTCGTCATTAGTCTTTTTGCGTCTCTTTGCCATCAGACCCTAAAATTACAAAATGATGATAAACATTGTTAGGCTTTAGGCTATTTTAGCCCTTCTAGAAGGTCATTCCTATGTTTAAATTCTTTGGTCGCAATCCCTTTGTTCTATTCTATATCGTATCGGGGTATATCCTCGTGTTTACCCTATGGTGGGGCTACCTCCTGGCCTCCAAAAATGAGCAGGCGTTCACAGAAAAAGTCGAACTCAACCATGTAGCCTATGAGGCCCAGGGCAATAAGATGAGGTATGAGGATACAGACAGCTACCTGAAACTGTACAGCAAGTACGAGCGCCAAAAGGTAATGATACTGGGCGAAGGGCTTTTTTTTCTGATACTGCAGGTGCTGGGCCTGCTGCAGGTACGCAGTATTTTCAGCAAAGAAATAGAACTGGCTGCCCAGCAGAGAAACTTCCTCCACTCTATCACGCATGAGCTGAAGTCTCCCCTATCCAGCGTCAAGCTATCGCTGGAGACCATGCTGAAACGCCAACTCACACCAGAGCAGCAAGGGAAACTGATCAATAACGCTTTGAGTGATGTGGTGCGGCTGGAGACACTAGTAGATAATATTCTTTTTGCGGCAAAGATCGAGCGCGATACGCATGGATTTGCCAATGAGGAGGTCAACCTTTCGGATATTGTAGAATTAGTAGCAATCAAATGTCAGGAGAATAAAAAGAATATCGCCATCAGGAGCGAGATAGAAGAAAGTATATACTACTACACTGACCAGATAGGCTTCACTTCGGTGGTAATGAACCTGGTGGAAAATGCGATCAAATACTCAAAACCGGATACAACGGTAGAAGTATGCCTGCATCAGTCCGATAGTCATATCCTGCTGGAGGTAAAGGATCAGGGTCACGGTATACCTGATAGTGAAAAGAAAAAAGTTTTTGAGAAGTTCTATAGAGTAGGGAGCGAGGATACGCGCAAAACCAAAGGAACAGGGCTAGGCCTTTTCATAGTCAAACGCTTTGTCGAAATATACAAAGGTAAGATAGACCTCACAGATAATAACCCAGCCGGGGCCATTTTTACACTATCCTTTCCTAAATAGCTTATAGCATCTGACGGACCTTGTCCAGGTCCTCCTGCACATCTATAGCTATACTCTCGTGCTCCGTCACGGCTGTGTGGATTCGATAGCCATTTTCCAGCCAGCGGAGCTGCTCCAGACTCTCAGCCAGCTCTAGCGGTGATGGAGGCAGCTGGACTATCTCACGGAGGATATCTGAGCGATACCCATATATTCCTATATGCTTATAAAAAACAGGACTACTATCCTGATTTCTCAAAAAAGGTATGACACTGCGGCTGAAATAAAGCGCCCGGAAATGACGGTCTACTGTAGCTTTTATAATAGATGGTCGCTCCAGCAGAGTCATATCGTGACACTCTTTCACCAGCGTACCGAGCTGACAGTCTGCCTGCTGAAACAGTGCTGCTAACCTGTCTATCTGCTGAGGATGGATGAATGGTTCGTCACCCTGGATATTGATCACCACATCTGGCGAGCCATCCACCTTTGTCATCGCCTCAGCGCATCTCTCTGTGCCGTTGTGATGATCCGGAGAGGTCATGACCGCATGGCCTCCAAAACTGAGCACCTCATCATAGATGCGATCGTCATCAGTAGCTACCACTATCTCAGATAGGAATGCAGACTTATGTGCCTGCTCATACACACGCCTTATCATGGTCTTGCCGCCTATGTCTGCGAGCGGTTTGCCCGGCAGACGGGTAGAGGCATAGCGCGCTGGTATGACGCCTAATATTTTCAGAGCTAGAGAGTTTATTTGACTACCGTAAAACGGGAGCTGCTGATCACTTTGCCTTCGGCACCAGTGAAGCGGATTATGTAAACACCTTCATTAAAAGAAGATACATCTACGCTCATGTTAGAAACTACGGCATCTGTCTTCACCAGACTGCCCAGCATATCATAGATAGACAGGGTGCTGATATTAGTATTTCCGGTGGTAATGTGCAGTTTGCTGCTGGCCGGATTGGGATAGATGCTGGTCTGACCAGTAGCAGCTACATCGAGTACGGCAGTATTGGGTGTCACCTGCATGATCACTTTAGCTGGATTAGACTGGTTACTACCATTCACGGAGGCAGTATAGTAGAAAGTATCAGCACCTGCATATAGTGAAGACGGCGTGTAAATAACACTATCGCCAGATACTGCTGCAGTGCCATGCTGAGGTTGACCTGATATAGTCACTACCTGTGTACCGCCATAGCAGTTCTGATCGTTTGCACTCACTTTGACAGTGACAGGATGTGTACCCATGGCACTACCGGCATCATCTACCACCAGCGGAGGCAAAATGAATCCGACAGCCGTATCTACTGTATATACGCTATCTACTAACAGGGAAGAACCCTGATGCAGGCCAGTAGAGCCGCTGAGTACTACTCCACCTATGCCGTATGGATTGCCAGAGGAGAGGGTGTATACCAGTGTGTCCGGCTCCAGACAGTTGTAGTATGTAAAGGGCATTTCAAAACGCTGATAAGATGCATCTGTAGAAGAATGCAGGTATTTTGCTTCTGCTACCACAGTTCCGCCTTTGCGCAGTACAGCTACTATGTAAGCAGTGTCACCACCTACAGGCGCATACTTGATATAGCCACCTATCTTGGCTACGCGTCCGCTCACAGGGATACCAGATCCCGGGAGCAGGGCAGGATTAAAATTACCACTAAGATTAGCCAGGGCAGAGAGATTTATAGCAAAATTGCCATTGACTGCAAAGCCAGGACATACAAAATGAAGATTGAAGCTACCCAAACCAGGCACACCGTTTATCACACCTATGACAGAGTCACTGGTCAGATTGATAGCCGATGATCCGGAGAAGCTGGTGGCAGACTGAGTGACGAGCGTCTTGTGGAAGATCACTCCGGATGTGATATCATTAGATGTAGTCCAATTCACAGGGCTATTGCTGATAGCAGTATCATAGGTCACTGGATTAGTGAGCGTCAGGCTCAGATAATTAGTCTTCTGGGCCCAGTTTTCAAAATCAGCATTGAGCAGCTGCGCGTGGGCAGAAACCATACATACCATCAGGACAAGGACAGAAAGTACTTTATTTTTCATGTGTCGGATTTATAATACCGTAAATATAATTCATACACGCCATAAATTGTCATAAGATTATCATTTTTTAGCAGTCAGCACGATTGCTATATTCACAGGCACAAATCTAACATGCTCACTTCTGCCAATATCACTATACTGCTCATCGTGGTCAACCTTGTCGTATCCTTTGCAGGATTTCAAAACCGGAATGTTTTTGACCAATTGTGCTTCTCCCCTACCCGCGTATGGTATCATCGCGAATATTGGCGCCTGCTGACCAGCGCATTCCTACATGCAGACTGGATGCACTTTCTTTTTAACATGATGGCGCTCTATAGTTTCGGACCCATCATTGAGTACTACTTTGGTGCACAGCTCGGTAGCTCAAACCATCTCGGGTATCTGTTTTTTTACATCATGGCGGCCATTTTGTCCAGCATACCCGATCTGATAGAGCAGCGCAATAACCAGTACTTTCATGCCGTGGGGGCTTCAGGTGCTGTATCGGCTGTAGTTTTCGCCTCTATTCTTTTCACACCTATGACCGGCATTAGCATTATGTTTCTGCCCGGTATACCAGGCTTCATCTTTGGCCCTATCTATCTGGCATACTCTGCGTACATGGCCAAACTGCGTCGTGACAACATAGGCCATATGGCACATTTTTCAGGTGCTGTTTTTGGGTTCATATTTCCTTTACTATTTCGCCCTGAGCTCTTTTCTTCATTTATCACTCAAATAATACACAGATGATCATAGACCTGCGTAGCGATACTCTGACCAAACCCTCTCAGGGCATGCTGGATGCGATGTATAGGGCTGAAGTAGGAGACGACGTTTTTGGCGAGGACCCCACTGTAAAAAAACTGGAGGAAATGGCTGCTGCTATGTTTGGTATGGAAGCCGGCCTTTTCTGTCCCAGCGGTACGATGACCAATCAGATAGCTGTCAAATCCCACACCCAGCCGCTCGATGAGATCATCTGCGATAAACTGTGCCATATTTACAACTATGAGACTGCCGGATGGGCCTTTCACTCCGGCGTCTCAGTGAGGCTCACGGATGGCGACCGCGGCATCATGACCGTAGATCAGATAGAGCGCTGCATCCTGCCTGACTATGACTGGTATCCCAATACACGGATGATCTGCATAGAAAACACCGTAAACAAAGGCGGCGGTGCCGTGTATAGCGTAGAAAGGATGAAAGAAATTAGCGACTTTGCTCGCTCCAAAGGATTGATATACCATCTGGACGGCGCTCGTATATTCAATGCACTGACGGCACTGGGGCAGGCTGCCATGGCTCTATCCGGTGTTTTTGATAGTATCTCTGTGTGCCTGTCCAAGGGCCTGGGCACACCAGCGGGTTCGGTACTACTCGGCTCCAAAGACTTTATCAAGAAATCACGCAAGATCCGCAAGGTAATGGGCGGAGGCATGCGCCAGAGCGGCTATCTGGCGGCAGCGGGTGTTTATGCGCTGGAGAATAATATAACGCGGCTGGCCGAAGACCACGATCGGGCCAGACAGATCGAAGTAGTGCTAAACAAATGCAGCTGGGTAAAGCAGGTGCTACCTGTAGAAACAAATATTATAATATTTGAAGTAGAGAATAGTGCCGAGACGGCTGATAAGCTCGCGGCAAAGGGAATCAAAACATCGCCCTTCTCACCCACACTTGTGCGGATGGTCACACATCTGGATATCACTGACCACATGGTATCCCAGCTGGCAGATCTGCTCTAGCCTACCTGAGCGCCCGCCCCCTGAAAACTATCCAGATCACAAACGGAGCTCCTATGAGTGAGGTGATCGTATTGATAGGAAACACCAGGCCATGGATAGGTATGGCTGTCAAAAGATTGCATATACCGCTGATCGCAGCGCCAAGCAGCACCACTCCGGGCAAAAGCACTTTATGATCTGAGGTGCGGAATATCCCCCTGGCCAGATGTGGTACAGCCAGGCCTATAAATCCGATAGGCCCGCAAAACGCTGTAACTCCCCCCGTGAGCAGACAGGTGCTTATCACTATCCAAAATCTGCTGCGGGATACATTGAGGCCCGTGAGACGCGCATATTCCTCTCCTGTCAATAACAGATTGAGTGGTTTCACCAGCGTGATACTGATGAGTAGCGCCCCACCAGTGGCCAAAAGCATTACAGGTATCTGCGTCAGTGTCATAGTGCGAAAACTCCCCATGGTCCAGAAGAGGTAGCTCTTGATAGAATCTGCTGTAGCTATCGTTTGTATAGCCTCTATGATCGCATTGATAAAAGATGCCATCATGAGGCCGATAATAAGCATGGAGACAGGGCTATTCAGCCGGCTAGCCATGAGCATCACCACCAGGAAGATCACTATCGCGCCCACCGATGAGGATACGATGACTCCCCACTCGCTATCGGCCATCGTGCCCATCGTACCAGCCAGCATGATAAAGATGGCTACACCCAGCGAGGCCCCTGAAGAAATCCCCAAAACAAAAGGTCCCGCTACCGGATTGCGAAAGTAGGTCTGCATCTGCAGGCCTCCTACAGACAAGGCTGCCCCACCCACCGTGGCGGCTATGGCAGCTGGCAGTCGTGACTGCAGGAGTATATTTCTGACGCCTGTATCCTCCAGGTCAGAAAAATGTAGAAGATCACCAAAAGACACAGGATATGAGCCTACAACGAGCTGGAGCACAAAGATGATCGCTACCAGCGTAAGCAGCATCCACCACCAGGCCATATATTTGGTCTCATGTTTCACTTTAGCTGCTTATAATAATATAACCCATCAGGCGATGCGTGAGCATGAAAAATACTGGCCAGGTCGCTGAGTACAATATCCGGCCTGAATGTACCCGTTTCCCACATATCCATACCACCTCCGGCCGATAGCCTATTGATACAGTTGTACACTCTTCCTGTCTTATAGGCTTTTAAGAGTTTGAATTTGGCATCCTGGTCACTGAGTTGTTTCAGCGAGTATGTTACACCAGGATTCATCCAGAAATCCGCCTGTGCAGCCCTCTGGTATACTTGCTCAAAATTCAATGTAAGATTAAGTCCATTAACAGGGGTATCCTTTTCCCACAAAAAATCACCTCCGGCATCCGCTATCAGCCTCGCTACATAATTCTTGCCACATGGCATGTACCACATACCGTTATATGGCAGGTTGCAAAAAACAGTAGGACGCTCGCCCGTTTCAGCCACATTGCTGCGCGTCAGTCCATAGCCGGCCTTTACCTTTTCAAAAATGCTGTCAGCTGTTGCCTCCCTGTCTATGAATGCGGCGAAAAACTTGATCCATTCTGCACGGGCCAGTGGCTCCTGCTCAAAATAATCACGAGAGGAAGCTACATTGATATGCAGGGCTTTGAATTTGCCATGTATCTGTGAGGAGCTGCCACTCTCCCCATCTGAGAAAAGCACCTGCGGCTGCACACTGGCTATCATCTCATAGTCCGGCTGATAATCATGCCCGGCATTTTTGATGCTGCCATCCGCTATCATTTTGGCGACTCCTGAGTCGCAGATCAGTTCTGTGTTTGCTGCCACCGCTATCATTTTGCGTGCATCCAGCAGCTGCATAGCGCCGATATGAGTGGTAGAGAGGCAGGCGACCCTGGTGACGGGTGTTTCTATACGCACAGCACCGCTTAGATAGTCAGGCAATATTACATCCTTGCCACAGAGTACATACTCCGCAGGTAGCTCCCTACCCGGCACAAGGACCTTTACTATTTTATAGTTCTTGAAATATTCTACGCGGAAGCTACGAGAATACTGGGGCACAAGAGAGTCGACCATGACATCCTTAGCTCCAGCAGAGGCACTACCCCGCTGATGGCATGCTGCGATAAACACGCAGTACAGTCCCACAGTGATCGCTAACAATACGCTTCCCCTTCTCCCTTTCATACTATTTAAAAGTAAATCCATTTGTGATAAGCCCGGCATTAAAGGCATCTATCTGCACCCCTTCTTTAGAATACCTCATGATACGGGAGGCCTGCTGGTAGTCTATTGCATCACTGATATAGATATCGCCATTGGCCGGGTCTGCATTCAGGCCATACACATTCCAGCCGCCGGAAGGTATAAGGGGTTGGCTGGGGAGTATTGTATCAGTCGAGGTCATGGCATAGATACCATTGCCCGCAAAAAGCAACTGATGAGTGACAGAGGAATACCTCAGGCGGGATGGTGACTGAGTGGAGTCAAAATCTATCCTGGCGGAAACAGCTAATGTGGCAGGATTCAGCTGATATAAATTGGCCGGCACAGCTGGTGAGCTTTGACGTGAGGTGAGGACAAAGAGCCTATGATCATCCGTGACAACTAAACTGGAGGGATCTGTAGGCAGGTCTACACTATTGAGTACCTGATCAGTAGCGGGATCTATCATAAGTATTTTATGAACAGCTGTCCCGCCGGGCTTGGTCTGCTCCAGTACATACACCTTCCCGTTATAAGACAGTATCTGTTCTGTCCAGCCACTAGTAGGGATACTGCCGGTGAGTGCGGCGTTCTTATAGTCTACGATCCAGATTTTATTAGCATACAGTTCTGTGACATATGCCTTGGTAGCAGATACTGGCATAAAGTACCTCGGAGATGAATTAGGTATAGCTATGTGCCCTAGGTACCGGAAGTTCTGAGTGGCGTCAGCTATCACTATATCTCTGGAGTTATTCATTACGACATACGCCGTATCACCTTGCAGGTACAGACTTTGAGCTACATCACCCAGTACGAATCCATTCTGCGCAAGGAAAACATCGTTGCTCACGACCTTAGTGGCCGGGTCGTATACAGATACTGAAGCATCTCCATGCCCATAGCCACCCTCATTGAGCACTATGACACGTCCACCGGCCTGCTGATTTGTTTTGTCCTTGGCACACGACGACAACAGTAATACTATGCCTGACAGTATGATATAAATTCTTTTCATCTGGATAGATTTAATCTTATGGTTCCTTCAAAACTTCTGCCCGGCATTGCCCGCTGGGATACGAGTTGGTATTGCTGATTAGTAATATTAGCTATGCGCAGCGATAGTCCTATACGCTGCTGCCTGATATAGAAATCCTTGCCAACCTCTACATGGGTAAGGAAGTAGGGTTTAAGGTACTGAGAGTTGTCAGTCGTGATGAAGCGCTGGCCAGTGTATGTCTGGGTAGCCTGTACAAAAAAATACCGGTACTGTAGCTTTACCATAGCTATCAGATTATGCAGGGGTACGTATATCAGCTGCTTGCCTTTAGAATTATCATTGAGTGACATGGCATCCAGTGAGATCGTATTGGTATAAGTATAGCTCAAACCTCCGCTGATTGAAAATCGTTTGTCATTCAGCTCTCTCCTGCTTTGCATTTTGACTTCAGCGGTCACCCCCCGTGACAAGACTCTTTTCACATTCTGAGCAGACCAGATAGCACTACCGGCATCCGGTGCCCAGAGTATCCAGTCGCTTACATAATTGTAAAATCCATCCGTCAAAACTCTGAGCCAAAATGAATGTGCGTAAAGCACATGAACGCTACCCTTCCAAGCCTTCTCCGGTCGCAGAGAGGCATTGCCTCCCGTGCTCCAGTAGAGATCGTTTAGCCCCGGCAGCCTGTACGCATGAGCACCAGAGAGCAGAATAGAGAAAGCGTCCTTTCCCAGTGTCCGGCTATACCCTACACTCACTGCTGCCGGCACTGGCAAAGCTTTGTTAGCCAGTAGTTCGATTCCGATACTCCCTTTTGCCATAAACCCTTTGCGATGGCTGTAGAGCAGCTCTGCCAGTGCTCCTGACAGGTCGCGGCTCCATGCATGATCAAATCCGGATGAAGTGGCTATCTCATGGTCGTAATGTAACTGGCCGGTCAGTACTAGGCGCTTCTTTATCTCGTATCTAGCGGTAAACAGGTTGCGTATAGCATGCGTAGCCGAACGGCTATTTATGGTCGCACTGGAGTCCTGATACCTGAGTGCATCATATAGATAAGCCGACTTTAGTGCATAGCTAAATCTAGACTTTTGACCAGCCAGATGCAGAAGTGCCCTGTATGACCTGTCCCATTGGCGCTCTACACTGCTATATGCAGCCATGACCGGTGGCAGCTGTCTGTCAGCATCGGTCACCCATAGGTCCAGACCTATTATAGTCGATTTGGGCAAAAGATATTGCAACTGCTGCATAGCAGATAGTAGCCTGGTAGCAGCATTGTGCTGGTGCTCTAAGGGCCGACCGCGGTGCATAGCGTTTACAAATGAAAAATCATTGTCGGCTCCCAGATAGCCAAGCTTTGTCGCACCAAGAAAGTTATGGATGCGATAGGCGTTGTAGCTGGATATCACCCGCTCGCCAAAACTCCCGATGCGAATAACATTATCTGTACTCAGGGAAGCGGATTTGTCTATGCTCAATTGATTTTCCAATCCTATGACTCCCCCCAGATTCGTACCATTGGCACCGCCGTCAGAAATCCGTAGCCGATCTCCCCCACCCATATCAAACAAGGCAAAATCAACTTGCCCAGTACTGGGATTATTAAGTTTGATGCCATTCCACTGTAGCTCTGTCTGTGCAGCGGAACCTCCGTTGAATGAGATAGAGCTGAGCTGCCCCAGACCATAGTTTTTCAGATATATACCCGAAAAATCAGATAATACTTCTGATGCTTTCCGGCCTTCTATATTCCTAAAGTCTGTGATCGTACTTGTATTCCACTTCCATTCATTACGACTATAGCGTGTAGTATCTATGGTGACCGTACCCAGCTGCACAGTAGTATCAGTCATGGTATGGGCGTAGCTACTCTGGCATATACATACCAGAGCTATCGCTACTCCATATTGTGACCAGATGTTCATTTTTTGTTCCTGTATCCATAGGGGCAGTGACGGCATCCATTTTTACAGCAGTACCCGCGCGCGCGGTGATGTGCCTCAGTAAACACCAGCAGCCCACGCTCCAGATAGTACATCACGCTATCATTGGTAGCTGCTACCTGAGCCGGAACTACCTCTTTATTCTTGACAGGCTCTCTCATTGCTTTATGATCAGATGCGTGAAAGTTCTGGTGTCCGTAGTTACATTCAGAGTATATATCCCTGGTGACAAGTCTGCTACATCTATCGATGAGGTGCCAGTGAGCTGCATTTCGCGATAGAGTCGCCCACTCATATCAGAAATACTGAGCGCAGCTGTTTCATTTGAGTTTAACTGTATATAAAGCTTCGTTGATACAGGGTTGGGGTAAACCTGTAGCCCGGCCTGATGCAGATCCTCTACGCCGCTGATACCGTCTGCATGCATCACACCGACCGCATCCAGATCAAAACCCGATGAGGCAAATGGCGTAGGATAAGGATCGTTGATCTTATGCCCACGGCTGTCATGCGTAGCAAAATTATCGTCCAGAGCACCAACTACGTCTATGACCCGCACATGGGTGATATGCTGCAGATCCAGACCCGTAGAGTCTCTGAGCTCCGCCAGGTCAAATGGCGTACCGAAACCGCTTGTATATTTGCCGGCCAGATTGTAAAGACTGCTGGCATCCATAGTGCCTCCATTGGCTATCTGTACTGAGTCCTGTGTATGGTCTACCGCTGGAAAGCGGACAAAACGTAATCCATCACTGCTCACCTCTACAAACCCCAACTCCAAAAACGCCATGTCTGGCCCGCCTGCGATAAAACCATTTTCAAAAACAGCAAAATCAAAACCTGGCCTATCTACGATAGGATGGGCAAAGGTAAGTGTAGCCACACCTCCATCTCCGAGACTTACGATCGTATTGCCACCGGCAGGACCGATAGCTTGAGATGAGTCTCCGGCAGAGGCATAGCCAGAGGTGGGCACAGCTATATCCTGCAGGCCACGGATGACCGAGCATCCCGAGGCCCACATGACTATAGTATCAGCAGATGCAGGTATGGCAGTAGTACCAGGCACCCCGGCAGCAGGTGCGTATTGGGCCTGGCTTGATATCATGACACCCATAGTGAGTATCAGCCCCACAGAGCGTCTGAGTGAGCTATTGAGATCCAATATCATGATCCCGGCTTTACTCTTTGATCAATTTCTTATTGACTATACCCGATGCACTATACACAGACACCGTGTATGATCCGGCACTCAAAGAGGAGATATCGAGTACCGCTCGGTCCGTCTGTACGTCACGCATCAGTACTGTGCGACCGGAGATATCAGACACGCTGATATGGCTGATAGATAAATCTACTATCACTGTGACCTGCGTAATAGCCGGATTAGGATACATCGTCAGTGATGTAGTCTGCACATCCTTGACTGCAGTATTTGTCAATCCATTAATATTGATGGCTACCACTGCCGTGTCACAGACGTTAAACTCATCACAATAGCTATAAACGATCGTATCCTGCGTCCTGAGCCCTACCGCCGGTACATATTCCAGCTGGTCATTTGCGTTGATATATGCGGTGGCGCCGGCTACCTGAGGGCCGGATAGGATCGAGATACTGCCATACAGGAATGAAGAATACACATCATTCGCCTGAATATTTACTGCTATGGAGTCTGTATATATTGTACTGGCTGTATCATCTACTGCTATAGGAGCTGATACTATAGTCGCACCATCAGTGGTCATGAAATTATCCATGCAGAAAAAAGCCGGCGTATTCATGCCAAATGAGCCATTGTCTGTAGAGCTGAGAGAGAAAGACAAACTATCTACATTGCCGAGACTAAGCAGGTTCACAAACTTCCAGGTTTTGAGTATGTAATCATCTGAACTATTGGCAGACCGAAAATCAGCCAGATAGGCATCTACGGAATCTATAGTAGCTACGCCATTACGCCAGCCTTTTATTGTCAGCTTAAACCAATCCGGATCATTGCCCGATGGACCTCCAAATTTTTTGGCAAAGGCATCACCGTTTTTCATGCTGAGGTATGCATATGTGCTGTTTGTCACATAGAAGCCAAGTACAGGATGTCCCGGTGCGAAGCCACGCAGACCGATATTGATAGTGCCACCGGCAGAGTTCGCCACTGCATAGTTATTGCTTCCAAATACACCACCTGCAGTAGCAGATGCATATTCATTGCCAAAACCCGAAGTTGTATCGTCTTTTACATTGCTGTAAGCAAAGCCGCTGGCCCAGAAATGATAATTGGTATCATACTGATTGTAAAAATATGCATCACCGGAAAGGAAACCTCCTGCCAGGTCAGCACCCTCATAGTAACTATTGGGCGATAAAGTGAAATTGTCAAAAGTAGCCCTGTTTTGAGCTGTGGCCGAAAGAAGGCACGCAAATGCCAGAGTGAGAGTAAAGCTGATTTTTTTCATGTTTAAATCATCAATGAGTTAAAAAATCAACTTCGGAGCAAAATGCAAAGGAAGAATAACGTTGTACACCGTATCCTGCCCAACTTTTTTTCCCGAAAGTTGTAGTACTGTTTTAGCCTTGGCAGGTCTTCTGACTTACTCCAGTCTGAGCGCCTTCCCATCCGGTAAAGACAGTGGCGTGTGTGCTCAGACACTTACGGAGCTTACAGCAGCGGGAACTGTTCACGACTTACACGTGATTCCCTTTTAATACCGGATCATTGACAATGACCCTGTAACCAATGCTGGTGCAAAGGAAACAAATAAAACCAATAGCGGAAACTATTTTTGGGATACAGTCTTAAAAACAGGAAAGGGCTCCCAAGAGAGCCCTTTCCTATTAATATATGATCTGGTTATTCTTTTACCAGTCGTGTTGAGTAGTACTTATCTCCCGCCTTGAGTTTCAGGATATAAACACCTCCGGCAAGATCATGCAGATCTATCTGCTCCGTGGCCGTGCGTACATGCCCCAGCTCCCTCGTCCATACTTTCTGACCGAGCAGTGTATAGAGGCTGAGGTCTACCGGTAGTGGCTCATTCATCTCTACAATCACAGTGCATTTGTCTGTAGCCGGGTTAGGTGCTATTGTGTATTGCAGATTATTAGTCACATCTGCTATAGCATTAGGCCCCTGCCCTACCGTGACCGATGCTATGGTCATACAGCCAAACATATCTGTGACGGTACAAGTATATGTACCAGGCGCCAGCTGCGTAGCAGTCTGGGTAGTTTGATTATTATTCCATACATAAGTATAGTTAGGCGCACCACCTACAGGGTATACTGTAGCACTACCATTATTGGATGTAGCTGTAGTAGATGGAGTAGAGTGTATTGAATCGGTAAGCGTAGATGCCTGCTGAGTGATAGCTGCAGTAGCTACGGCAGTACAATTGTGACCATCCTTGACAGTCACAGTATAGCTGCCCACAGCCAGCCCGCTGATGGTCTGCGTGGTCTGCGTATTGCTCCAGATGTAGGTATATCCGGATCCGCTACCGCCGGAGCCGGAGGCCGTAGCAGTACCCATAGTGGTACAGATCACAGGAGATGAGCTGGTAGTCACACTGACTGAAGTAGGCTCTGATATACTCACACTGGTAGTGGTAGAGCATCCCGCGTTTGACACTGTTACTACGTAGGTAGTAGCGCTCAGTCCGGTAGCCTGTGCAGTTGAGTTACCATTACTCCACTGATAGGTATAGCCACCGGTACCGCCGGTAGCAGCTACTGTAGCAGTACCATCTGCACCGCCGTGGCATGTAGCATTGGTCTGAGCAGAGATACTGGCAGACAGGCCTGATGTGGTGCCTACAGAAGCAGAGGCAGACGCACTGCAGCCGTTGGCATCTGTGATGGTCACTGTATAGGTACCTGCACCCAGATTGCTGAGCGTACTGGTAGTAGCACCACCCGGTGCCCAATGATAGGTAACACCCGATGCAGTAGTGCTGGCAGCCGCAGTACCATTATTACTGCCGCATGTAGCATCCGTTTTATTGACAGTGACTGTCAGCGTCGGAGATTGGTTTGTGACAGCCACTGAAGTCACAGCCGAGCACTGCTTGCTATCCTTTACAGTCACAGTATATGTAGCTGCTGCCAGGCCGGTAGCAGTAGCCGTGGTCTGAGTATTGCTCCACAGATATGTATAGCCTCCAGTATTGCCACCAGTTGCACTGACAGTAGCTGTGCCGCTTGTATTGCATATCACTGCGGTAGCAGTGGCCGTAGCGGCTACTGCTGCAGATGGGCCACTTATCATTATCGTAGCTGTGGCAGGGCATGCCGTACCGTCACTCACTGTCACAGTATAGCTGCCAGCCGGTTTGCCCGTGATGCTGGCAGTAGTCGCACCACCCGGAGCCCATACGTATGTATAGGTGCCTGAGCCACCGCTGGCTGCCACACTAGCACTACCGTTAGCGTCACCATAGCAGGTCACAGGCGTAGAGGATGGTGTTACGTTCGCGCCGTTTGAATTCTGCACATTTATCGTTGCACTGGCAGAGCAGCCATTCGTATTAGTGATGGTCACGCTATAAGTACCAGCAGCCACATTGGAAAGTGATGTAGCATGAGACCCACCTGGTGCCCATGTATAGGTCACACCGGTAGCAGTGGTGCTCGCTGTCACCGTACCATTGCTATTGCCGCATGTGGCATCGGTCTTGCTCAGGGATACAGAGAGTGTCAGGGATTGGTTAGCCACGGTAGCAGAAGCTGTGGCAGAGCACTGCTTACTATCTTTCACAGTCACAGTATAGGTGCCTGCGGTGAGATTGCTGACAGTGGCAGTCGTCTGAGTATTGCTCCAGAGGTATGTATAGCCACCTGTATTGCCACCCGATCCCGTCACTGTAGCTGTGCCTGCAGTGGTACAGATCACAGCGGTAGACGTAGCACTGGCAGTGAGCACACCAGGCTGCGATATAGTAGCAGATGCGGTAGTCTGGCAGCCATTGCCGTCAGTCACAGTGACTATATATGTACCAGCTATTTTATTGGAAATAGTAGCAGTAGATCCGCCGCCACTCCATGCATAAGTGAATGGCCCGGTACCCGTAGGAGTAGCAGTCGCAGTACCATTGTTGCCACCGTTGCAGCTCACTGGTGTGGTAGACACTGCTACCGTAGCACCTGTGGTGGACTTGAGTGTATCAGATTTGGAAGCGGAGCAGCCCAGGGCATTTGTGATGGTCACTGTATATATACCGGCGGCTATATTAGAAATAGAACCGGTTGTATCACCATTGCTCCAGTGGTAGTGTGCACCATTGCTTGAGCCGTTTATGGTAGCTACTATGGAGCCATTGGACTGGTTGCAGGTACTATTCGTATTGCTAAAGCTGATAGTGACGGTAGCCGTCTGGCTGGTCACAGCCACAGAGCCTGTCACGCTACAGTTCTTAGAATCCTTGACAGTGACCGTATAAGTGCCGGCAGCAAGGCTACTGACACTGGCAGTAGTATAGCTTCCAGGACTCCAGCTGTAGGTAAAGCCACCATTACCACCCGTAGCGGCTACTGTCACAGAACCATTACTGTTGCCACAGTAGGCGCTGGTAGCAGATGTCGTAGCACTCAGCGCGCTGAAAGGCTGGCTGATAGCTACAGATGCAGTAGATGAGCAGCCATAGTTGCTGGTCACAGTCACCGTATATGTTCCAGCTGGCTTATTGCTGATAGTAGCTGTCGTAGCACTGCCAGGCGCCCATAAATATGTATATGAAGTACCTCCGGAGGCCGTGACTGTAGCAGTACCATCACTGCCACCATAGCAGCTCACCGGGGTTGTACTCATAGACTCCGTAGGCAGTGGCCTCACCGTGATGTACGACGTTCTTGGCAGTGCATTGCTGCCACCTGCATTGGATGCAGTGAGTGTGACAGAGTAGGTGCCGGCTGTAGTAAAGGTAAATGTCGGATTCTTGCTGGACGACACCATATTCACCGGGCCTGTCACCTGCCATGACCAGCCGCTAGGGCAGCCGGTAGATTGATCTGTGAAGCGTACAGAATCACCTACGCAGAGTGAAGTCTTATTGGCTGTGAATGCAGCTGTAGGAGCTGTCTGCGTACACTGCACCGGGAATATATAAAAGCTAAAAGGGAACCAATCGCTATCTACAGCAGCCCACTGGCTGGTGGTAGCGTTTATATAGTTCAGCTCATATCCCTGATACGGGTGGTTAGCACTATTATAGTAAGAAGTAGTACCCATCCAGATAGTATCACCGGCCAGGTAGTTGATATTAAAGCCTACATAGAATGTGCTGCCCGTAGCGACCGGACATGGGAATGTAGCCTGAGTAAATCTGCTGTTGGCCACATTGGTCACCACAGTACTCATAGCCACCTTAGTAGTGCCTAGCACTGTGCCTGGCAGGCCGTTTGCGCCATTTGCATCCCACACATTGATGGTTACGGAGTCAGTAGCGCCGGCAGAGCGGGCATATACGAATCCGAGCAGCACCGAGTTGAGCGGGCGTCCGTTTACGTTAGTGTATTTTTCCGCCTTGGCCAGGTCATGATAGCTATTGGTACCAGCTATGACTCCCCATGTGGAGTTACCATCGCTATACACGCGGAGGGAGTCATTGGTCAGCAAGTGGCTGAGAGTATCACAGCCGGACTGGGCACTGGCCGGTACCACAGTGATAGTGACTGTCATAGAGTCAGAGCCGCAGCCATTTGTCACACGCAGCTTAGTAGTGTACGTACCTACAGTACTATAGGTGATCGCCCCCGGAGCCTGTGCTGTAGAGGTAGCAGGCGTACCACCGCCAAAGGTCCAGGCCCACGCTGTCGGGCTATTGGCAGACTGATCGGTATAGGTCACTGTGCTGCCTTGAGTCACTGTAGTCGGCGAAGCGACAAACGATGCAGTAGGACGTGTACAGCCGCCCGTCGTAGCTACAGTATCTATATTGATATTATCCAGCAGCAGTGACTGACCGTATTTGTTGATATTGATAAAGGCAAACTGAACAGAAGACATCCCTAGATATGATGCCAGGCTGATAGTAGAATCCCGCACCCATTGTGTAGCCGTAGGCACAAACTGGTTGGTGTATGCCGTAGTAGTAGTGCGTAGCTGGCTTCCACCCTTCTTCCAAAGGGATGTCCATGTAGTACCGCAGTCGGTTGAGACCATTACCTGCAGTGTGTCTGCGCTGGTTGCGTTGTAGAGTGCATATGCGTAGTCAAACTTGAGTTTAGAAGTTGCATTCAGGCCACGTGTGAAACTGTAAACCGGAGTATACAGATAGTCCTTTTGGCCGGAAGCATTGTAGTTATAGTTATCCAGGAAAGCACTGGCTGTAGATTGGCCAAAGCCGCTCGCACTGGTAGTACGCACCCATGTAGTAGAGGCGTCAGGATTATTCAGAGACCAGCCCGCAGGAGGGAATGTCGTACCCTCAAAACCCTCTTTGAGAGGAAGTGCTGTAGTGCCTAGTACTGTAATATAGTTAGTCCTGGTGAGAGGGGTAGATCCACCAGCATTGCTGGCAGTCAGGGTCACAGAATAAGTTCCCGCCGTATTATAAACTATGTTTTGAGGGTTTTGTGTAGTAGAGGTGGTAGTAGCTGCGCCAGTGAAAGACCAGCTCCAGGATGTAGGACTGCCCGTAGATTGATCCGTAAAGTTGACAGACTGACCGACGCAGATAGTAGTTTTATTGGCCGTAAATGCTGTAACTGGTCCGCCGGATACTGGCACGCATCCCTGCGAGTTAAGGAGGGCAGCGCGCGCACCTCCGGTAGCAAAGTTAGCCTGGATACGGGTATTTTGACCATTGGTGAACATATACATACAGGCATCGTCTGTATAGTCCATATAGTTCATAAACATGGCTCCGGGACTGGTAGTCGCACAAGCATCTGTATGCGGGTAGGTAGGGCATCCGTAGTTCATGTCAGCCTGATTAGGTGTATCATTCACCTGATCAGTGCCTGAGCACGCACCATTGTCATCACCCCATATGTGGTATAAGTTTAGCCAGTGGCCTACCTCATGGGTAGCCGTCCGGCCCTTATTATATGGTGCCGTAGATGCTGTACCGGTACTACCAAAAGCAGTATTGAGGATCACAACGCCATCAGTAGCCGCAGTTCCTCCCGGGAATTGTGCATAGCCCAGAAGGCCACCGCCCAGGTCACATGCCCAGAGATTCAGGTATGAAGAGGCTGGCCATGCGTCATCACCTCCTTGACTGGTATACTTCACTTTATCATCATCTATCCATGAGGTTGCGGTATTGATACGCTTCCTTACTACCCCATTGGTAGCTGTACCTGTGGGCGTACGCTGCGCGAGGCAAAACTGGATGTTACAGTCTGCGGCGATACTTCTCCACGGGGCAGGAATGCTGGCTGTATCTGCGTTTAGCTTATGATAATCGAGATTGAGGCGATCTATCTGAGATTGGATCTGGGCCATACTGATATTGCCCGCAGAGTCATGATAGACCACATGCACTACCACAGGTATAGTGATCACGGCACGCTGGCCATTGCTAGACATGTGATAGTTCTGAGCGAACTGGTCTATGGCCTGCCTGTGCCCCGTGTAGTGAGGATCACTCTGCATGAGGAGCTGCTCATGATGCATCGTACCACATGTACGCTGCGCATGGCTACTGATAAAACATAGGAACGCAACTGAAAGGAGAAGAAATTTCTTCATTCTGTTTGTTATTGATTTGTAAAATATTATGGGCGCTAAAATTACCCCTTAAAGAATAATAATCAAACAGAACCTGTGGATAATAGAGGCTATTTTGTTAAATGTATCGGTTATAAGACAAAAATCGACTTGTCATTTTAACACATTACTTTTTCTTCAAAAATACAAAGCCGTTTTTTCGATAGATCTCAGTATATCTGTCCATAAAGTCGATGGTCGGTAATTTGTCTACTCTTGTGATGACATATACCGGTTTTGTGGTAGGCCCTGTCAGGATAAATGATGGGTCGCTATCCTGTGCCGAAGCCGGCTGGCTCTTACCTTTATAGAATAGCTGCGCATAACTTTTAAAACCAGCCACCTCCACGTAACAATCTTCAAGTTTCTTGGACTCCAGAAATTCGATCATGGCGGCCTGAGAGTACTTTTCTATGCGCGGCACGATCAGCGCCAGAGAGAGGTTAGTAAACAAGCACGTGCTGATGAGCAATACCGCCATACCTATTATGACCCGCCCTCTACCCAGTAGTATCGCCGCAGCTATCACCCCTGCCAGCAATCCGGCAGGTACCGCCAGGTCGTTTACAGTCCAATATACTTTGGCCTTGACAGCTTCGGTCGCAAAGGCATCCATTTTGATGGATTGAAATATCTCAGGGTGCAGTCCTAAGCCAATAGCACCGGCCACAGCTGCGGCAAATGCAATACCTATCACCATCAGAGGCACTGCCTGCCTCCATGTCCAGCGCCAGCGTCCAGACTGCAGATGGTGTATGAAGTAGGCTCCCAGAAATGTAACCGGAAAGTAACTTAACGAGGAATAGTGTATGATCTTCGTCTTCACCACCGAGAATATGATCAGGACCACGACCAGCAAAACGATCATCCACCTTTTCAGAGAAACCTGGTGGAGCGTATCGTCCGGCTGCCTTCTGAAAGAATCCAGACATAAAATCGATGCCGGGAAACACCCAAGAAATACCGCCAACAGATGAAAATAGACAGGACCACCATGACCGGCATCCTCGGTAGAGAATAGTCGTATCTGATAGATTATAAAATTGTGTACAAAGGCAAGGCCGTTTGCCCGGATCTCAAAGGAAAGCCACGCCCCTATCACTAGCGTGACCACTACCAGCCACAGTATCAGGTCACCTAGATTAAAGTTGAGTTTCCCCCTATTGATCAGAAGTATGATGGTCACTACCAGCACAATGATGCCTAGCGCTACAGGCCCTTTCGTCAAGACTGCCACACCGGCTGCCAGTGCTGAGGCTGTCAGGTACCACCTGTGATTGTTGCGTCGCATCTTATTAGGCTCAAAGTCGTCCTTTATCGATATAGCGAACAGGAAGTAAAGACTCAAGAAGATAAAGTAATTAAACACCGGATCTATGATACCAGATTTGAAATACATCTGTGGCAAGATGGAACAGGCAAACAGCAATGCCCACCAGATACCCATACTTTTATCAAAATACCTCCGGCCTACATTGTAAACAGTGATCATGGTCACTATACCAAATACCGCATTAGGTATACGTGCCGCAAATTCATTGACCCCAAAGTAACTCATAGACAGAGCCTGGAGCCAGATAAAGAATGGAGGCTTTTCATAGAATGGCTGAAAATTGATCTGCACGGTCCTGTAGTGGTGGGTGAGCAGCATTTCACGAGCCGACTCTGCAAAGTTGATCTCATCCCAGTCGAAAAGGTGGGCATTGCCCAGAAATGGAACAAAGACCAATACGCCAATAATAAAAAGGAAGACCCAGTGGGGCACATCAGAGAACCGCTTCAGCACATTATTCATTGTTTCACTTGCCTTTTTGTAAAGCGCTCCCACAGGGAAAAATCAAGCACCCTGCTCTCGCGGTGCATAATGGGACGCTGCAGCGCAATATACACCAAAAGCGTAATAGTGACGCCCACCAGTGACCCAAAGTAAACGTCTACCCAAAAGTGCTCCAACAGATAAATACGGGACAATCCTACCAGCAATGCCAGGCACAGCAATACTAAACTGGCCCAGGTCCGCCTGATAAAGATGGCGAGCATCAGTGCAGAGGCAAATGCCGTGGCGGTGTGACCGGAGGGAAAGCTATATTGGGATAAGATCGGCCTGCCTTTGATAAAATTCAGATGCTGCGCACTCCCAAAGAATAATGCAGGCCTGACGTGATCAGCAAACACGACATACTTGAGCCAGATGATCACCGCACCCACTACCATCATATTGATAGCAAACATAATGAAATAGCGTAACCGGGCGGCTACGAGTACAGTGAAGATCACAGAAAGCGATATGGCCTCAGCCAGCTGAGTAAAAAAAACAAAAATGAAATCCATCCACGGTGTATGATGACTATCCATAAATAGTGTCTCATGCCCCTGCTGATACCATATAAAACTAAATGCCCCCGCTATAAGGTATATGGAGAATATGCCCAGGAAATAGCGATTATGATATATGAGCTGGCGAGGCATGATTCCTATATATAGTTTACAAAATGAAGTTATGAACTAAATTCATAGGTGAAATAATATGCTTCACTTATACTTAACATACGTCCGCTATCATGCACACTATGAGATACATTTTAATCTTACTATCTGGCCTGCCCCTGTCTCTGTTTTGTCAGTCATTAGCCATTATACCGGCCCCAGCCAGCTCTCTCTTGCTTCCTCCGTATGATTCGCTACCTGTAGCAGAACTGCGGCCGGTAAGATTGGATACTCCACACACAGCCACATGTTTCGGTCCCGAGGGCTATGTGCTGATCATATCCCATGATGAGACTACGATATATGCCAAAGCTCCAATAGGATTTGAAAACGGAAAGCGCACCCTGCAGCAGATCACATCAGTATCCCAAAACGGCAAAATCTCACCGATCGAGATAGTAGACTATCCACGGTATGCCTACCGGGGTATGCATCTCGATGTCTGCCGCCATTTCTTTTCCAAAGACTTTATTAAAAAATATATTGACCTTCTGGCCGGGTATAAAATGAATACTTTTCACTGGCATCTCACTGACGATCAGGGATGGCGGATCCAGATCAAGAAATATCCCCGGCTGACCGAGGTCGGTGCATGGCGTACAGAAAAGGATGGTACTCAATATGGCGGGTACTATACGCAGGAAGACATAAGGGAAATAGTGGCCTACGCGGCAGAGCGGTACATCACGGTGATACCTGAGATCGAGATGCCGGGGCACTCTTCCGCTGCGCTGGCTGCATATCCGCAGCTAGGCTGCACAGGTCAGCAGCTCACAGTACCGAATAGTTGGGGCATCAAAAAGGACATTTACGCTCCCGGGGATAGTACATTCAGGTTCCTTGAAGACGTCATGGATGAAGTGTGCGACTTATTTCCCTCCAGGTACATACATATAGGCGGCGATGAGGCGCCTAAGGCACAGTGGAGGAATAGCCCTGTGGCTCAGGCTGTCATGCAGGAGCAGCATCTGAAAAGCGAAGAGGAACTACAGCACTATTTCATGCATCGCATAGAGAGCTACCTCAATAAAAAAGGGCGTACCGCCATAGGCTGGGGAGAAGTAGTGCATGGAGGACTCAGTGATAGTATCGTGGTGATGAGCTGGCTGGACAAAAGCGCCGGTATTAGGGCAGCAAAGCAGGGTAATAGAGTGATCATGGCACCACGGGCCTACTGCTACTTTGACTATCCCCAAAAGGGAGACAAGTCAAAGGCAATATGGATGCTGCCCCTGCCGCTCAGAAAGGTATATTCTTTCCGGCCCGCATCCGGTCTACTCACTGATGCTCAAAACGAGCTGATCCTGGGTGGGGAAGCGACGCTGTGGACAGAATACGTGAAAACAGAAGCTGATGCGCTGCATCAGCTCATGCCGCGTATGGCAGCCATGGCCGAGGCGCTCTGGACAGCCAGCGACAAACGAAACTACCGGGACTTCCTGCATCGTCTCAAACTTCAGCGCGCAATTACCTCAGAAAAATAGTGTCAGAACCCTACATTTGCGTTCATCAATTTCTATACATGAAGTATCTGATCACCACTACCCTCCTGCTGTCTCTATTTTGCATCCCGGCTTTTGCCCAAAAGGATTCTACCATTTCTGTCAATGTAAAAGCTGATTCCATCACTTTTGCTATAGTCGGGGATTTTGGTGAAAACAGTAAAGCTGAAGGCGCTGTAGCAGACCTGATCAAAAGCTGGCCTATTGATTTCATCATTACGATGGGAGATAATAACTACTTCCTGGGTGCACGCAAGAGTTTGAAGAAAAATATAGGAAAATATTACGGCGACTATATCTACAATCCGGATGCGCCCGTCACTCTGCGCTGCGATGGCAAGGCAGCACAGGATAAAACCAATCGCTTCTTCCCCGCACCAGGCAATCACGACCACTACTCAAAGCATATGAAACCATACTATGAGTACTTTACACTGCCCGGAGATGAGTCTAACTATACCTTTTCATGGGGACCCGTACAGTTTTACAGTATGAACTCCGGCGCCGATGGCCACGTAGACTGCTGCGACTCTCCGGAGTCCAGGTGGCTGAAAGACAATCTTGCAAATAGCACCGCTCCGTTCAAATTTGTATACTTCCATCACCCACCGTTTTCACCCGGAGATCATGGCAGTGCGACACACCTGCAGTGGCCATATGCTCAGTGGGGTGCCAGTGCAGTGCTGGCCGGCCATGAGCACTTCTACGCGCGGATAGAGGACATGACCACGCCACAGCTCCTCTACATGATCAGTGGCAATGGAGGCAATACAAAGCTCTATGACTGCAACGCGCACCCCCTCGACAGTACACGGTTTAAGGTCAAATGCGATGGCAAAAACTTCGGAGCAGTCAAGGTAAAAGTGACGAAGGATGTTGCCATCTTTGAGTACTACATTACTACTGACCCCTCCCATCCTATCGATACCTATATCCTGCACAGATGATCTATAGCAGATATATAATGAATCAGCATTAAATTCGTTATAACATTGACGATTAGCTGGTTCATGAGATCTGCCCTACTTATACTTCTTACTGTCCTCCTCGGTGGGTCCGCATTGCGGGCGCAAAATCCGGCTGACACGATCGATCCCGACCATCTCAATAAAGGGCTGATCCAATCTCTTTTCATGGATGAGCTCAACGCACTTCGTGCTCAAAAGAAAGTCCCCATACTGAGTAGCGACCCTATCCTGCAAAAAGCAGCTCAGGATCAGTCTGACTATTGCAATAAAAATAATCTGGTCACGCATCGCCAGTCGGAGTTTCCCAGGAAGTACACGCCCAAAGATCGTGTCATGTTTTACCGTGGCAATCATGCCGTAGTCGGCGAAAATGTCCTGATGACATATCTGAAAACTACCGCTACTGATCCTAACACGCAAAAGGATTACACTATCTGGACATACCGTGACCTGGCGCATGCCTTATTTGATCAGTGGCAACATAGTCCGGGCCACTATGCCAATATGATAAACAGCGCCTACACGCGTAGCGGCCTGGGCATTACATTATACAGAAATAAGAGAGTCCTTTACGCTGCGCAGGTATTTGGCTGCGACCCCTATACGCCTTCTGCCAATGGCGGCCTGGCCTATTCTGACACTACCTGGGGGGTGAAAGAAACTGAACCAGGCAAATGCCGCACCTATGGTCAATACGACTTCCTGGCCAGTATATTTTCCAGCTATCTGATACAGGTAGATGATACAGTCTATCAATACTACCAGGATGTAAATCCTATCAAGCATATGCTCACAGAGCCGCGTGATGGCCTGGCGCTGGATCTGGTATACAAAAATCAATTTTCCTGCCCGCTGGATAATAACCTGCACCCTTCCACAGTCTTTGACGGGTACATGCTCGCTCCACACTATCGCGATGAGATATTTAGAAACAATAAATACAAAAATGGTGAGCTACTGAGCTATCTGGGCACTATACCCAAAGAAGCCCCGCGCGAGTCAGCCGGCCTGCAGGTCAATACGATCCTTATACAAAACGGCATGATGTGCCGCTACTCCTATCCTATCCGGGTAGAGCAGGATATACTCAAAGATCTACCCATCTATCCGCAGTGGTGTGAGGCAGCCGGCCGGCTAAACCATGGGGTGGCAGATTTCGACAAGGAATTTTACATTCCATTTGCCAAAAACGAGACACGTCAGGACACGTTCTATTTTAGAAAGCTAAAAGAACTGATCTCTACATTTGACGGTGCCATCACAAAGGTCGAGATCACAGCCTACAGCTCTATAGAGGGCACTGCCGCAAATAATCTGCAACTCCAAAAAGCCAGAGCTGATTTTATAGAAAGGTTTGTAAAGTCAAATATGGCACAGCCGACACCTGTGGAGAAAAAGACACTGGAAAACTGGCCACGCATGATGGAGCAGTGCGGACTGGACCCGGCCAAATCAGTACTGACAGCGTATCAGAAAGACACCATCCGAAAGCGCATCAATGCACACATGTACGATAATGATGTAAGAGCCATGCTGGACGATCAGCGCGTAGCCCGTGTGCGTATACACCTGCACAAAGAGTACGACGACAATACGGAAGTCCGCTTCATGCCCCTGATCATCCAGGACAGGATATACAAAGGGGACTCTGCGCAAGCCATCATCGCCTACTCACGCGTGATAGATGCCTATCGCAAAGGCAACCTGAGCAAGCATTTTCTTTCAGCTATTGAGATACCGCTCGAGCGGCAGTTTGCACCAATGGTCAGCAACTATCTGGCATCCATCATCGTTCAGTCTGACATATTTGACTACAGTGCATTTAGTGGGTCTTATTTCAGATACATAGACAGTGCGGAGCGCGTATTCCCAGATTTCAAGCCACTCAGATTTAATATGGCCGTGTACCGTACGCACCTTTATTTCCACCAGCAGCTTATAGATGTGGATCAGTTTCGCAAGTTAGGCCGCGTAGTAGATTCGCTGACCAAAGATGAAAAACTGGAGAAAAAACTGCGCTATCAGTTAGAGTTCAACTATTACTTGTCAGGGAGTATTTTCTATTTCCACCAGCGGCAGTTCAAGGATATGTTCGCCAGCTTTGACCATGTCAAGCAGTTGCTTCCTATGGCCTCACTGCGCGCTCAGGAGGTGTATGATATCGGTCGCTATTTCAACTATTTTGCCCGGTATACGGAGACCACGAAACTCCTGGAGACATACCTGGAGCAATATCCTAATGATGAAGACCTGATATACCTCTACGTCAATACCGGTGCGATAGTCAATTTCAACCTCAATCAAAAGATCGACTTCTACTACCAGCAGATGGATAAACTGGCAGCTAAAAACCGACCACGCCTCTGCCGCTGGTTCAATGAAAACTACCAGTTACTCAGATACCCGGATTTCAAGGCTAAGATCTGCCAGCAGTGCCAATTGAATGGAGGACGTAAATAAAATATCCGGCCGATTGTAAGGCGACCAGATATGTCCCGTCCAATCCTCCATTAATTCATCTCAAAAATTAGTTTTTATGAAGAAGACATTTGTAATGCTGGCGCTCGCCGGCACCATGCTCTCTGTCCAGGCTCAGGCTGACAAAAAAGAAGCCCCTAAGCAGGAAAAAAAAGAAATGACCGCTAAAAAGCATGTATGCACTGACGAGTGCCACAAATCAGGCAAGCACATGTATGCACACGGAGAAAAGGGCCATGTATGCACCGACGCCTGCAAGAAAAAATAGGCCACTTTGTACGAAAGGGAGCTATCATCAGATAGCTCCCTTTTTTTGTCTCCAAATAGAGTTGTTTCTTTGAAGGTATAAGCGTGACAAATGATACGAAAACTTATACTACTTCTCTACTTTCAGATTGCTACTACCATTCTAGCCTTTTCTCAAAGCGATACTGCTGATTACACACGTTATGCAGATCCTCTGAATGGCACAAAAGGATTGATCTTCTACTACGGGCGCACCACCCCATTCGTAGGGCCGCCTTTTGCCATGACCAAGTGGTCTGCCTGTACACAGCCCGGCAGGATAGGCCGCCCTATCTACCAATATTTGAATACCCATATTACCGGATTCCGCGCTACGCACAAACCGGCTATGTGGATGGGCGACTATGGCCATGTCACACTGCTACCCGCTGTAGGTACTATGAGCTCTGATAAATTGACGCAAGATCTCACCTACTCCCATCGCCACGAGATCGCTACACCACAATATTATTCTCTTCAGGTGTCTCAGAAAGGCAAAAAAATGACTGTAGAAATGACCGCTACATCACGCTGCGGCATACTACGGTTTTCTTACCCGGAGAGAGAGCAGAGCGATGTGGTCATCGCAAGGCTCCATGGCCACATAGAGATAGACACCATACGCAGAGAGATACGCGGCTGGAATACCGAAAGGGAGTCAGAGGCCCTGGGTCCTCCCCTGCCCTCTTTCAAAGGTTATTTTATCATCCGTTTCGACCAGCCATTCACTCAGTGGGGTACCACGGATAGTGGACAGCTACACGGCGGTACAGCGTCCATTTCCTCTGGCGCCTGTGGGGCTTGGGTTTCCTTTGGCCAGCATCGCGTAGAGGCGCGGGTAGCCACTTCCTTCATTAGCTTCGACCAAGCCCGTGATAACATGGCTAGGGAAATCGATGATCAGGGCTTTGACCAGATCGTATCACGGACCAGGGCCGAATGGAATAAATACCTGAGCCGAATACAGGTAGATGGTGGCGACCATCATGCCAGGGACATAGTCTATGCAGGGATGTATCATGCACTTCTTTTCCCGCGCGAATTTTCGGAATACGGACGTTACTATAGCGCATTTGACGACAAAATTCACGAGGGTGTGAGTTACAATGATTATTCCCTGTGGGACACATATCGTGCAGAGCACCCACTTTTTCTTTTCATCGCACCGGAGCGTGTGCCGGGTATGATCCAGTCACTGGTGCACATGTATCAGGAGGGTGGCTGGATGCCAAAGTGGCCAAATCCCACCTACACCAATATTATGATCGGCACGCATGCAGATGCCGTTATCGCAGATGCCATGGTCAAGGGTGTCAAAGGTTTTGATGAGAAGGAGGCATACCGGGCCTGCCTCAAGGATGCGATGACTCCGCCAGACGGCGATGCTCACAAATACTGGGGTGACCGCGTACCTTGGACAGCTTATGAAGCCCGGCAGGGGCTCACCTATTACGATAAGCAGGGCTATGTGCCGGTAGACAAGACTGCGGAGTCAGTATCCTGCACCATGGAGTATGCGTATGATGATTTCTGCGTGGCGCAGGTGGCAAAAATGTTAGGCCACATGGACACTAGCCGGCTCCTCATGCAGCGTAGTCTCCATTATAAGAACCTCTATAATAGCGAAACCGAATTCTTTGCACCTAAGAAGTATGATGGCACCTGGAGTGAAGATACCAGAGCCGGTTTTACTGAGGGCAGCCCGTGGACCTATCTTTTCTCTGCCTCTCATGATATACCCGGCATGATAACCCTGATGGGGGGCCGGGAGCATTTTATGGAGCGGCTGGATGAGATGTTTCGCGGCTGGCACTATGTGCATGAGAATGAGCCGGGCCACAATTATACCTATCTGTACGACTATGCAGGCGCTCCGTGGAAGACACAGCGGCGGGTAGCGCACTACCGCCATACCAAATACCGCGACCAGCCTAATGGCATGAATGGCGATGACGACTGTGGTCAGATGTCTGCCTGGTATATATTCAGCTCGCTTGGCTTCTATCCTGTAGTGCCGGGCACGGATGAATACGCCTTGGGATCGCCGGCATTTCCCAAGGCAACCTTATATCTGGATCCTGATGATCGCAGCAAAAAATTTGAGATAATAGCACATCATGTATCCCGTATAAATAAATACATCCAGTCAGTCACTATCAATGGCCACAAACTGGACCAGCCATTTATACATCACCAGGACATAGTATCAGGAGGACAGATGATCTTTGAGATGGGTCCGCGCCCCCAGAGAAAGCTCTGGAAATAGCTCTAGGCAGCTTGCGCCATTTTATTGTATTTATTACGGTACTCTATGGGTGTCAGGCCCGTTATCTTTTTGAAAATAGTGCGGAAAGCCTTTGTATCCGTATAGCCCACTTCATACATTACTTCGCTTATATTCTTACGGCTGCTTTCGAAACTCCTTTTGGCAGACTCTATGCGCACCCGCTGGATATATTCCAGCACTGAGTTATTAGTAGCTTGCTTGAATCGGCGCTCAAAGCTGCGCCGACCTATTGACACTTTGTCTGCCAGCTCATCCACACTGATCTTATCCTTGATGTTAGACTCTATGTATTCCTGCACCTTCAGGATAGCTGTATCATTATGCCCCTTTTGCCCTTGAAACATGGCAAACGCAGATTGATTGTCCCGGTCTATATCTATGGCAAAATACTTAGACGCCAGTATCGCTGTATCCCTGTCTGTATATTTCTCCAGCAGGTGCAGCAGCAGGTTCCAGTATGAGTTAGCCCCGCCACTGGAGTAGAGCCCGCTATCCTCTGTGATCACCGCGCCATCTACCACTTCTATCTCGGGATACAGCTCTCTGAATTCATTGACAAAAACCCAATGTGTAGAACATTTGCGCCCGTCCAGCAGGCCCGTCGATGCTAATAAAAATGCACCTGCACAGAGTGAGGCCACCTCAGCGCCAGCCAGATACTGAGCTGCTACCCATTCCATCAGTTTAGCGTTCTCAGCTATCGCCCTCTTCTTGTCACCAAAGACAGCAGGTACAAGAATAAGATCGGGCTTAGGAGCATTCCCATAGAGACTATCCGTGCGCACCAGGTAGCTTCCTTCATTCAGCGCTACCAGTTCTTTGGCCCCTACCAGTTGTACATTGAATAAACGTGGCCTGCCGGAGGCAGCCAGAAACTCATTTGCCATGGCAAACAGATATTGTGGATCAGCTATAGCCTGCATCACAGAGGCCTCAGGGACCAGGATGGCGATATTTTTCATGAATTAAAGATACTAAATCAGACTGTCGCAAACTGCCCTCGTGATTGTCGTTTGCGCACACCTTCATTATCTCCGAATGGCCGCATCTTTGCTGTGCAATTGTTAACCCTTCAATACTAAAACGAAATACACATGAGCACGACTATCACGATCCAAACACAGATCCACGCCCCAATAGTTAAGGTCTGGGAAAATTGGACAGAACCCAGGCACATTACCCAATGGAACAATGCGTCAGATGATTGGCATACACCGTATGCAGCAAACGACCTTCGCGTAGGTGGATCATTTTCCTCCCGCATGGAAGCCAAAGATGGCAGCATGGGGTTTGACTTCGGAGGTATATATGATGATGTACGAGTACACGAGAGAATAACATATACACTGGGTGACGGGCGCAAGGTAGACATTCTCTTCGCCCAAGAGGGCGATCAGGTGAAAGTGACAGAAACCTTTGAAACCGAAAATACGCATCCGATAGAGATGCAGCGCATGGGGTGGCAAAGTATCCTGGACAATTTCAAAAAATACACAGAATCAAATCAATAATATGGCACAGATCAATCCCTATCTGACATTTGCGGGCAATTGCCGCGATGCAATCACTTTTTATCAATCCTGCTTCGGCGGAGAAATGTTCTTTCAGACCGTAGGCGAGTCTCCTATGGCAGACCAGCTACCACAGGAGATGCGAGGCCTGGTCATGCACTCCTCACTCACCAGTGACAAAGTGATCATAATGGGCTCAGACATGACTCCGAAAGGAGGAGTCTATACAGGTAATAATCTATCCCTGCTGGTGGACTGCAGCAGTGAAGACGAAATACGAAAACTCTTCGACGCCCTGGCTGAAGGCGGACAGGTGAGGCATCCCGTCGAGAAAACTTTCTGGGGCGCACTCTTTGGTGATCTCACTGACAAATATGGTATCCAGTGGATGCTAAATCTGAATCAAACCTGACTATTTTGCAGCAGGCTCTTCCAGCAGTTTAAAAGTACGCTCTACACCATTATAACCACAAGGTACTAGCTTGCCATTCTTGTCGACGAGTTCTAGCTTGACTTTATTATCCCCAAGAGATAGACCTTCCATAAAATAAGGCTCCCACCTGGTCAGCATAAACTCATTGCCATTGATAGTAGCCTTTACTTTATAGCCTTTTTCAGACAGCTCACAGTTGATGAGATAGAAGTCGAGTAACACCTTTTGGGTCTCTTTCTTGCCTACATACTCTCCCTTGGGCCTGCTGTAGAAAATCTGAGGTGCCTTGGCATCAAACTGATCAATGCCTTTCTTACCTGCGTCAAATTCTTTCACGATGAAAGCATTTTTAGCCTTAAGGCTTTCGTGGTATGAGCGTGACAAGAAGGCTAACAAAACATGATGTCCCGGCTTGAGGCTAGCGCTGATGTCCGGCGAGTATGAGGCCGTATACGGCTGATTGTCCAGGATAAAGTGGATATGCTGGCCTTTTGCAGAGTTGGCACACAGCTTCTGGTCTGCATCAGGCGTCTGAGCGCCGAGCGTATAGCCTTCTACTTTAAACTTGAATTCCGTTTTGCCCGTGTCCAGCACCTCCTTGCCTGTAAATAATGTATTGTCCAGAGTGAGCTTTGCGTCCAGGAAGGTCTTAGGATTTTCTACACCCGTCACCTTTATACCGCCTTTTTCAGCAGTGAAGTTTGATGTTTGTGCCGCAAGGCCGAGAGTCAATAGGCTCGTGGAAAGTAACGCTGCAATCTGCTTCATTTGATTATCCTTTTTTGTACGTACGAAAGTAAAGCATACTAGTCAATAATCAAGCCAGTAATATCACAGGCGGGTATGCGTTATCGCTTGTATATTGCCTATTCATGGATTTTTAACGACTTTGCAGCACAATTGTCCCAGCATTTGATAGACAAACTGAAAGCCCTTTTACGCCCTTCTACCCTATCCAGCCTGCAGCTATTTCAGTTGACCAGGTACTCAGGCTTTGTCCTTATCGGCATCACCTTCGCCAAACTCGGGATCCCCAAAGAAAAGATAGGACAGTTTGAGTCATTCCTATGGCTGATGGGACTGTTCAGCTTCTTCTGGATAGCCGGGCTCATGAACTCTATGCTCGCCACCTATCCCGGTCATACCCCGGAGGGCAAAAGAAAACTGCTCTTTGCCACCTTTAGCCTGATAGTGATGCTTAGTGTAGTAGCCGGGGCCGTGCAGCTGGCTACAGGTGGCAGTATCTTTGGCCTAGCTTACCTCTTGTTTAATAATGCCGCCTATGTCATAGAGTACATCTTATTCCTGTCGGACCGCAGGCGGCAGCTCATTGTCTATGGCATCAGCATGGCGCTGATCCAGTTTGCACTGTGTGTGGTCCCTGTCTATATATATGGCGATATACAGCTATCTATATACGGACTGATAGCCGTGTCGATCATAAAGTTCCTCTACGTGGTCTTTCTCCTGCGCCGGCATACCATTACGCGCTATGAGAGAGCCCGGGTACAGGAGCTGTTTGTAGCCTCCCTCCCGCTCATGCTCAGTTTTTTTGTAAACGGCTCTGCAGAGTATATAGATGGCAGTGTGGTGAAACATTACTTCTCCATGGCAGACTTTAGTGTCTTCCGGTATGGCTCTCGTGAGTTTCCCCTTTTTACTATACTGGGAGCTACGCTCAGCATGAGTATGATACCCCGCGTATCTGCAGACCTGGACGCTGGCCTGGATGCTATCAGGAGAGAATCCCTGCGCTACATGCATATCTTTTTCCCGATAGCCATAGTCTCTATGTTATGCGGGCGCTGGCTATTCTCCCTGTTTTTCTCCCCACAGTTTGCCATGAGCGGGCATATCTTCGCCGCTATGATGCTGCTCACTATACCGAGGCTGGTGTTTCCCCAGACGGTACTGACCGCACTCCGTGAAAACCGTATCATACTATATTGCGCTATAGCAGAGATGCTGGTCAATATAGTAGCTAGTATCCTCCTCGCGCAGTGCTTCGGCCTCGTAGGGGTGGCCTATGGTACTGTTGTAGCATTTATAGTAGAAAGGATACTCATGGGCACCATACTGTATATCAGACATGGTATTATTTTGACCAGGTATCTCCAGATCACACCTTTTGTCACTTACAGCATAATCACCTGTATATCATACGCATTATCTCTTATATTCTGATGGCGCGCCCTCCTTTTGGGCTCCTATCTCCAGATTTTTTTCATTTTTTTTCGATCAGGTGTAACCATTTCTGGTGAGTACCGTAAAAGAAAGCATAAAACGCTTGCAAAATGAAACAGATCAACACTAACACCCTGAAAAACCTGATCACCCTTGCAGCAGTTTTCTTTCTCATAAATATCACAGCTTCCGCTAAAACATATGTAGCGATCAACTCCGGCAGATGGACTGACGCAGCTACCTGGGAAAACGGTGCTCCAGGCAATGAGATCAAAGCCGACGATGAAGTGATCGTAAAGAATCACATCACCATGAACACAGATGTGACTATCAAAGGTAAGCTCACTATCGAAAAAGGTAAGACTATGATGAGCAATAAGAACCTCTTCGTAGCGACTACAGGCCACGTAGTAAACAACGGTAGCCTGACAGTAAAAAGAATAGTAAACGAAGGCTCTATAGCAAACAACTCTATGCTCGAGTCTATGAATGAACTGGAAAATAAAGGTACTCTGGCTAATAACTCTAACATGGTAGCCGGCACAAACATCCTCAACTTTGGTGGCAATGTAACTGGCAACAAAGGTACCTATTTTGCAAACGGCTCTGTGATCTCTACAGGTGACGCTAAGTTTGGCTCTGATGTAAAGATCTACGCTAACCCATCCGAGAATGGCGCAGCAGCAGCTGACCTCGGTGATGACGAAAAGTAAATAAGAAACGGACTACTTGCCTCGGGCAAACTGGTAAGCGGGTTAAAGCAGCTATCAGACTAGGAATAAGGGTTCGGGTTTTAATAATGAAAGATCGGTCGAAAGGCCGATCTTTTCATGTTTTATAGTATTTCTAAACCTGGGTTCTCACGACTCTACTGGTACAAATAAGATAGGCTACCATCTCTGGCAGCCTATTTCATTTAATGTCTATGATATCTTAAAGACCAAACTTTTGCCTGACCAGCTTATCGAAAAGCTTGGCAGACTGCATATCTCCCTTCCACTGATACTTTGGCAGCAGGTCGGTTTTGATATATTCGAAGGCCGCCTCGATAGTAGGACTCTCATTGATCCTCCTGATCGCCGTCTGGAATGCCTGGCTATCACCGCCAAAAAGTTCATTGGTCAGTACATGCTTCCTATTCAGGTCCAGCAGGCTATTGAGATCTGTACCGGCTATGCGGTCATTGAGCGCACGCTTCTTCTCTCCTCCTGCCATAGTATTGAGTGAGCGCTCCTCTGCGGTGAATACTTCATTGAGCGAACCGGGCTTAGGCCCGCGCACAGGAGAGCCCTCGTGGTAGTGGATACGGCGCGTCTCCAGTTGGATAGGTTCTTCGGCCTTCTTCACAGATGGTTCCACTTCTTCCTTCGGGGCTTGCTGCACCTCTTCTATGACTGGTTCTTCTTTTATAAACTCTATGACCGGCCTGGCAGGAGTCTCTGCCACAGGCTCCGGTTTTTCTACTACCGGTTTTATTTCCGCTGCAGATACCACAGGTACAGATGCGGTGATCGCTTCGCGCACTATGGTTTGAGGGCTTGCCACTTCACCTTTGGCCAGGATGTATAGCGCGCGCAGGTCAGACAGCAGGATATCCCGCTCTAGCTCACTGAGTGTACCCTGAGATAGCTGTTTCGAGTATTCGCTGATGCGGTCGGCCAGTGTCCTGATATCCATTTCTTTAGTATTATTTGCACAAAGCTACGTCTGTTGCTCTATACACTAAAATGAATATCTTCACCTTTTAGTATCTACTGTGCAAATTATTAGAAAATGTTCATAGAGCCGGGCAAAAACGGTAACGGAAAAGGATGGATAGAGGTCGTGTGCGGCTCTATGTTTAGCGGCAAGACGGAGGAGCTGATCCGCCGGATGAAACGCGCTCAGATTGCTAATCAGTCCGTTGAGATATTCAAACCTGCCATAGATGTACGCTATGACGATATCATGGTAGTGAGCCACGATGCCAACAAGATACGCTCTACGCCTGTGACTCACTCTGACAATATCCTGCTGATGTCTACCAATATAGATGTGGTGGGCATAGACGAGGCCCAGTTTATGGATGCAGAGCTGCCAGCTGTCTGTGAGAAGCTGGCTCAGGGAGGCACCCGCGTGATCATAGCCGGCCTGGATATGGACTTTGAGGGCAAACCTTTCGGTCCTATGCCGGCACTGCTCAGCATAGCTGACTATATCACTAAAGTACACGCCATCTGTGTCAAGTGCGGAGAGATAGCCCACTTCTCCTATCGTACTGTATCAGATACCTCTAAGGTACTCCTCGGCGAAAAAGAAAGCTATGAGCCACGCTGCCGCAGCTGCTACTACAAGGGCCCAAAAGCCTGATCCTGTATTACTTTTTGTATTTGTGCAGGCTCTTCTGCATGATCATGTCTGAGAAAGAGCGGAAGTCTCTGATCGTATTTTCCAGGTGGATCTTCTTCTCGCCTCCCAGTTTGAGCTCTTGTATCGGGTCTACACCGCCCCCCATAAAGTTGAATGTAGGCTCTATACCATCGGTAGCCACAGGTGCGTACATCCATTTATCTCCACGCAGTACATAGCGGTCATTGCCATCTATGAAGCAGAATTGATTGTACTTGTACTGTTCTTGTGTCTTGCCTTCATTATTGTACCAGTAGCTTTGCAGCATGGGCATGGTGACTGGCGTTTCCTCAAAGAGGTTGCCATTCTGCTTCTCACAGCCTGCAGCCTCCAGTATAGACTGGTAGATAAAACGCGAACTCACATTATGCCGTAGCGTCTGTCCTCCGGGATGGTCGTGTCCCATCCAGAAAAGCGGTACCCGGTTGCCAGCATCGGTCACATTATTGAAATGATACTGCCAGCCCTGATCGCCAAAGTTCTCACCATGATCTGAGCAGAAGACGATCAGGTTATCCTGGTCGCGGTGTATCTCCTCGATGAATTCATCTACATGCTTGCGCACCAGCAGCCATGCCTGCCTCTGACGCTCTTTGAAGAGTGCCAGCATATCATCGGCTATCGTCTGCTTACCCGTTTTCATAAAGGTCTGCGAGAGCAGGTGATAGAGCGTATACCACTCGCGTCCCTTGCCATAGATAGATTTGCTCAGTAGCTCAAACGTATCATTCACATGATAGGGATAGTGTGTCTCCATCATGTTTAAGAAAAAGAAATTGCTCTGGCCCTTCTCATTATTGGCCTTCATCAGCTCCTTCGTCTTGGCAAAGAGGTCCGTGCAAGTCTTCTGCGCCCAAACGAGCCCCTGAGACAAATCTTCAGACAGCTCACTGAATATTTCATCATTCGGCTTCAGGACCATACGGCGAATACGCGGCCTGTTGAGCATCAGTACCAGGCGCAGCAGCATAGGATGGCGGCTATCTACATAGTTCCAGATCTTATACAGCTCATCAAAATCTTTGGAGAGATTGAATACCTCAGTAGTCACACTATTGGCTGTGACCATGATAGGTTTATAGCCTTGTCCCTTGAGCCTGCCCGCCAGAGAGGGTATCTCATCTCGAAACTTGCGTGAGTGCGTATTAGTACCATGCTCATGCGGCATCAGACCGGAGAAAAGACTAGAGGTAGCAGGCAACGTCCAGCAGGCAGCAGAGCGGGCATTTGAGAACTGTATGCCGTTCTCCTGCATGTATTTCACTCCGGCCTCGCCATCACGATATACATTATCGTAGCGCAGGCTGTCAGAGACCAGCAGGATGATATTTTTAGGACGGGACGCCATCGTTTAGCCCGCGAATCTATGATAATCACAGTAATTTAACAGCTCTTTACCTCATTTCTTAACGACTTACGCATTATAATCGGTCATCGGCCTGTATTAAGCGTGCAAACGGCAATACACTTTATGGAGTAAATCCATTTCATCTATTTTGCACTTATGAAACAGAAAATAGTAGTTCTGACAGGTGCAGGCATTAGCGCCGAGAGTGGTATCCAGACCTTCCGGGGGCAGGATGGCCTCTGGGAGGGGCATCGGATAGAGGATGTGGCCTCACCTGAGGGCTGGCGCCGAAACCGCGACCTGGTACTGGATTTCTACAACAAGCGCCGCCGCCAGCTCCACGAGGTAGCCCCCAATGAAGGCCACAAAGCGCTGGTAGACCTGGAGCAGCACTATGACGTGACCATCATCACCCAGAATGTAGATGACCTGCATGAGCGCGCAGGCTCCTCGCATATCATCCATCTGCACGGGGAGTTATTTAAGGTGCGCAGCTCATTGGACGAGTCTTTGGTATACGACTGGACGGGTGACCTGAATATCGGCGACAAATGTGAGCGGGGTTCGCAGCTGCGACCTCACATTGTATGGTTTGGAGAGATGGTGCCTATGATAGCCGTAGCGCAGGAGATAGCCGCGCAGGCAGCTATCTTCATCGTGATCGGGACCTCACTGGTGGTTTATCCAGCTGCCGGCCTGCTGCACTACGCTCCCCGTGACAGCCGCAAGTTCCTGATCGATCCCTTCGCAGATTCTCTCGGCACGTCCGGCATCCCGCATCTGCGCACTATCACGGCGCCGGCTACCCGTGGCGTACCTGACGTTGTTCGACTATTGTTAGACGAGGCGGACGGCCTTTGATACCTGCCGTTGGCTTATATCCCTTTGGCACTTTACGGCTTATCTTATATTTTCGGTCCATGCAAAAGATCGATACAGCGCTCACCCGGATGCTCCATCTGGACTATCCTATTATTATGGCACCTATGTTTCTGGTGTCTAATGCCAGAATGGTCGTAGAGGCCTGCCGCTCCGGCATAGCCGGCTCTGTACCTGCGCTCAACTATCGGTCGGATGCAGACTTTCGCAAGGCGCTGGATGAGATCAAAGCTGGTGTAGGTGACCGCGCCTACGGCATCAATCTCATTGTCAATAAATCTAATATCCGCTTTGAAGAGCAACTCAAAACCTGTGTGGACTACAAGGTGCCTTTCATCATCACCTCACTCGGTAGTCCGCAGCGCACCATAGAGGCCTGCAAGCCACTTGGCATCAAGGTGTTTTGCGATGTAGTGGATGTAGCCTATGCCAAAAAGGTAGAAGAACTGGGCGCAGACGCCGTGATAGCGGTAAATAATGAAGCTGGTGGCCACGCAGGCGATATGAGCCCTGAGCAACTGCTCCCGCTGCTGGTCAAAGCCTGCACGATACCGGTGATCTCTGCTGGTGGTGTGGGCAATCGCAAAGGCCTGGATCGCATGCTCTCACTAGGCGCGGCTGGTGTATCTGTAGGTAGTCCGTTCATAGCCTCTCTGGAGGCTCCGGTATCCAATGAATACAAGAATGCTATAGTAGAATACGGAGAGAAGGATATCGTACGCACTACGAAACTCTCAGGCACACCGTGCACCGTGATCAATACCCCATATGTACAGCAACTCGGCCTCGATCAAAACTGGCTGGAGAAGATGCTCTCCCGCAATAAGAGCCTGAAGAAGTATGTCAAGATGCTTACCTTCTACAAGGGTATGAAAGCGCTGGAAAAAGCGGCTTTCAGCGCCACCTATCAGTCATATTGGTGTGCCGGCAAATCCATAGAGCATGTGAGCGCGATCAAACCTGTAGCCGAGATCACAAAAGATCTCGTAGAGGCTTAGTGAGGCTCAATAGGAGCGGATCAATGTCCTATGGTAGGCAGCATACCACGTACGCCCATATCCACTACATTCTCTCCGCTTAGCGGGTCCCACTTGCCATTACCATTCAGGTCTTGCCATTCGAAGCTTTTATTGGTAGATAGTCCTACTGTCACCACGATATCCTGCGTTTCATTACCGGTGATGACCAGGCTGCCAGACTGAAAGGCGGCAGTGACCACACAAGAACCCGCTGGGATGGGAGATGTCGCAAAAAGCGGATTCACGACTGTAGTAGAGGCAGCCTGTCCGGTCTGGGTATATACCTGAGAATATCCATAAGCAGGCAGGTCTATTTTCTCTTCTGCGCCCCAATACCCTTGCAGTTTGTTTCCATTGACAGTGACCGACTGCGTATTAATAACGTAGCTGGAAAGGAAGGTATTATAACCTACGAAACTTGCAATCGTACATGGGAAATCCTGATGAATAGGCACCGCTACTGAGTTATAGTAGAGCGTAGTATCTACTCTGAATGTCACATCATAATTCTGATACGCCAGTGACACCCGCAGGTATTGATAGGAACCAGCCGGTACACTGTCCAGCTCTACAGAGTAAATGATATCTCCTGTATTTCCCTTGGCCTCCTGAGTAAAATCTATTGCAGATGCCCCTCCTGCAGTGGTTGTGGCTGTTTTGTAGAGTACAGCACCGGCGCCCAGTGCTGTGTTGGCATTTTGCGCCAGCTCGATATAGTGCGACGCCATAATGTGAAACATAGGGCTTTGTCCCGCATGTCCGGATGGAAGTGTAGACGCATTGCCAAAGTTATCCAGTCTGGCCTGAGTGGAGTCCATTTTATATTTGAAGATGAGGCGTGGATGATAAGTGTTTATCGTAAAGGTCAGACTATTCGATACTTTGACACCTGTGGCAACGGATACCGCAGCGGAGCCTGCCGTGCTGACATCAGCCGCAGTAATTGCAGCCTTCAATTGTGTACTACTTATAAACGTGGTAGGGCGCTGAGTTCCGTTCCACGTCACGATTGATTGTCCTGATACAAAATTGGCTCCTGTCACAGTCAGGTCAAACGCCGGACTTCCCGCAGTTATAGAGGCAGGGCTAAGAGATGATATGGTCAACTCTGAACTGGATGCAGAGTCTTTTTTACAAGAAGTAAGCATCAATATAAGTGACAGGACGGTGCCTATGATGATACTGTTACGCATGTAGTGTGTGGTTATAGAGCTCAATATTATACTTTCCCAGGGCATAAACAAAAAATCCCCCCGGCTCTGACCGGAGGGACACCAAACCTAGTTTAACCCTTAAAACTAAACTCTGACTATAAGACGTGCGAGATCGGCGTCACAGTTGCAAAACCATGTGGTTTAACGCATTATTAACGATTCTGACAATTACATGACATTTAACCATTTGGTATTACTTCACATAATATTGATAATCAAACAAAAAGCAATCTAACAGTAACCATCGATGTTGATTTAAACAAAGGAAAATTATCCTTGTTTCTCCCTGCTAAAGCCTATTATTGCCATTCTAAACAACTAAACAATGGCACTCACTCCCGGACAAAAAGCACCTGATTTTAAACTCTTCAACACAGAGAAAAAAGAGATCGCACTGGCTGACCTCAAAGGCAAGAATGTGATCCTCCATTTCTTCCCGCTGGCCTTTACAGGCGTATGCACCGCGCAGCTGTGCAATATGCGCGACAACCTCGACTACTACACCGGCCACAATGCTGTGATACTCGGTGTATCTATTGATACTATCTTCACGCTGGAGCAATTTAAAAAGCAGCAGAATTACAACTTTGACCTACTCTCCGATTTCAATAAGGAAATGATTCAGGCATATGACATGTATATCCCTGAGTTTGCCTTTGGCATGAAGGGAGTAGCTAAGCGTGGCGCTGTGGTGATAGATAAAGAAGGTACCATAGTGTATGCAGAAGAGACTGCCAATCCGGGCGTACAAGTGAACTTTGACGCGATCAAAGAAGCAGTAGAAAAACTGGGCTAAGCCAATTATCATGACATTGCATCGGCGTGGGCTATGGCTCACGCCGATTTTTCTATATTTACCGCCATTAATACAACGCTAATCATACTACATATATGGCATCTTATGAGCTGATCATGCCCAAAATGGGCGAAAGTATCACCGAGGCTACGATCCTGAAGTGGACTAAGAAAGAAGGCGATGCGATCAAAACCGACGAGGCTGTCCTTGAGATCGCTACGGATAAAGTAGACTCAGAAGTACCATCGCCCGTAGCAGGTACACTCGTAAAAATGCTCTACAAAGAAGGCGACGTAGTAGCAGTAGGCAAGGCCGTAGCGGTCATAGAGACAGGCGGCGGCGGAGCCTCGGCGTCTGCACCGGTAGTCACAGAGAAGGCAGCAACAACGACGACTGCATCTGTCAGCAAACCTGTACAGACCAATAGCGCTGCCGCAGGTGGTGACCGGTTCTACTCCCCACTGGTGCTCAATATAGCCCGCCAGGAGGGCATCTCTATGGCAGAGCTCGAATCCCTGCCCGGCACAGGTGCTGGTGGCCGTGTGACCAAAAAAGACATCCTCTCCTACGTAGAAAATCGCGGCAATGCGCCGGCCCAGCCAGCGCAAACCGTGCAGCAGACCCCGGCACAGACACAGGCCGAAGCACCTAAACAAGAGGCAACGGTAGCCCCTGCCAAATCCTACTCCGGCAATGTAGAGATACAGGAGATGGACCGTATGCGCCGCCTCATAGCTGAGAATATGGTGCGCTCCAAGTCTACATCGGCACATGTCACCTCATTCGTAGAGGCCGATATGACCAACATCGTAAACTGGCGCAATAAGATGAAGAAGAAGTTTCAGGACATGTATGGTGAGAATCTCACCTTCACTCCTATCTTCATAGAGGCTGTGACCAAAGCCCTCCGTGACTTCCCGCTGATCAATTCATCTATCGATGGCAATAACATCGTAGTCAAGAAAGATCTCAACATAGGTATGGCTGCCGCCCTGCCTTCGGGCAATCTGATCGTACCAGTGATCAAGAACGCTGACCTTCTCAACATAGTGGGTATCGCGAAAAAAGTAAACGACCTGGCCAGCCGCGCCCGTATCAATAAACTGAAACCTGATGAGATCGAAGGTGGTACTTTCACGCTATCTAACGTGGGTACATTTGGCAATGTGATGGGCACACCTATCATCATGCAGCCGCAGGTCGCTATCCTCGCCGTAGGCGCTATCAAGAAGAAGCCTGTAGTGATCGAGACACCGGACGGTGATGTGATAGGCATCCGCCACATGATGTTCCTCTCCCACTCTTACGATCACCGTATCGTAGATGGTGCGCTGGGTGGCTCTTTCGTACGCCGCGTAGCAGACTATCTGGAGAAGTGGGATGTGATCAGGGATATATAATTCCGACCCGGTATTGCTCAGGATAGCTAAAGCATCCTAAGAACATCATCTTACAAACTAACATCAGTATCCGGCTGCTGCATCAATTTCCTTATTACTACTGCTGCCATGCCTATAAAGGAGCTGGTCGCCAGCATCTGAAGTACATCTGCTCCGGGCCAGTGCATGATATGATTTAGCGCTGCGAGTATCCAGCTACAAAAAAAGATAACCTTGAGATTATCCAGCAGATCTTTTCGCGGTTTGAAGGCATAGCGCGCCGCATATATCACCATTAGTCCAGACAGCGATAGGATTAGCATCATGTTGGCTCCGGGCCAGTGCATTATTTTAAACATCGCCCCCACCAGCACTATCGGCAAACAGAGCAACATCAGTATATTATATGGTTTGGCGTCTGTGATGGATCCATCGCGCAATATGATGATCAGTGTTATTACTTTGACCAGCCAGATCGCATTAGCCACTACTGGTAGCTTCCATATAGGGAGCGGAGCCAAGGATAATATTACAGCTACTGCACCTAGACCTACGATTGCGGCCTTGATCTTATTGTTGGTATTTTCCATAGCCATCCAAAGCTAAAACAATCCATTCTACATTATATTAGCCTTCTCACATATTTCTTTGTTTTGGACACTACTGACTCTACACTCTTACATACTATAGCCCTGACCCTGGTGCCGGACATCGGCAGCGTGCTGGCGCAGAATCTCATAGCCTACTGCGGCAGCGCAGCGGAGGTATTCAAATGCTCTAAGAAGAAACTCCTCACCATACCCCAGATCGGCGAGGAGCGGGCAAACAGTATCCTCTCTGCAGACGTCATGCGTGATGCCGAAGCAGAATTGAAATTTATCCAGGATTACAAGATACAGCCGCTCATCTACACGGATGCGGCCTACCCGCAGCGACTGCGCGACTGCAATGACCTGCCTATCATCCTGTACTACCGCGGTACTGCAGATCTCAACGCATCCAAGGTAGTGAGTGTAGTCGGCACCCGTCATATCACCGACTATGGCAAGGAGTTCACAAAGAGGTTTATAGAAGAACTCGGCGATCAGAATATATTGGTGGTCAGTGGCCTCGCCTACGGCATAGATGTAGCCGCCCACCAGGCAGCACTGGACCATAAGATGAATACCGTAGGCGTGCTGGCCCATGGTCTGAATACGATCTATCCCGCGCAGCACAAGAATGTAGCCAGACGTATGACGGAGCAGGGCGGCCTGCTCACAGAGTACACCTCCAGTCATGAAATGTCTCCGGGCAATTTCCCTGCGCGCAACCGCATAGTAGCGGGCATGGCAGACGCTACAGTAGTCATAGAGAGCGCCGCCAAAGGTGGCGCCCTGATCACAGCAGGCATAGCCAATACATACAACAAAGAGGTCTTTGCCATACCTGGTCGCGTAGGTGATAAGTATAGCGCCGGATGCAACTTCCTGATCCGCACTTTCAAGGCTACCATGATAGAAAGTGCTGCACAGTTTCTCGATGCTATGAACTGGCAGAACAATGCGACACCCAAAAAACGCAAAGCACAACTCTCCCTGCATCTCTCCCCGCAGGAGCAGAAGATATACCAGCTGCTCTCTCAGGAGGAGCTGGAGATAGACCGCCTGGTGCTCCTCTCTGAGATGAGCGGTGGCGAGATAGCAGCCATTTTGCTGGAGATGGAGATGAATGGCATGGTACTCTCCCTGCCCGGCAAGAGATATAAACTCGTTAACGCCTGACACCTTATCTTTACCTCTATGGCCTCTGCGTTTTCACATGCTGTCGCTTCTCTCGCCATAGGCCGTGTCACGCCTTTAGCCCGTGATTGGCGCTTTTGGCTCATAGGCGCTGTCGGAGCAGCCATACCTGATCTCGATGCGCTGGGCTATTGGGCTGGTGTACCATATGACTCTATGTGGGGCCATAGGGGCATTACCCATTCCTTTTTCTTCGCTGCTTTGTACAGCATTGTTGCTATACTGCTGTTTTACCGGTCAGGCAGTATAGATTTTCGTACGAGGACTATACTCTTCATATCCTTCTTTGCCTCCGTGTCATCTCACGCACTGCTGGATGCCTGTACTACAGGCGGTCTCGGCGTCGATCTTTTTGCTCCGTTTCACGATCAGCGCTACTTTCTACCCTGGCAGGTGATCCGCGTCTCTCCTATCAGCGTCACCCAGTTTTTCTCACAGTGGGGCCTGAGGGTTTTGGCCAGTGAGTTTCTGTGGATCTGGATTCCGACCATTATAGTATTCGTACTGGCAGGGATATGGGACAAACTGAGAGACCGGCAGAGCATTTAGCCTCTTGACTACTATCGCCTTTTAGTATAGATTTGACCAAAATGTAAAGCCCGTGGCCGCATCTAAACCAACCAGAAAACCAACACCACCCGCCAGAGCTACTGCTACTGCTACTGCCCAGCCAGCCGCCGCCTCTACGACTAAATGGTATGAAGCATCTTACCTGCCATACCTGATCATCTTCCTTTTTACCATGGGCATATATTTCAATTCCATCTGGGATAAATATGCCATAGACGATACACTGGTACTGACGGATAATAAATTTACCCTGCAGGGCGTAGGCGGTATCGGAGACCTGATGACCAAGGATGCCTTCGTTGGTTTCTTTGGAGAGCGTGGTGCCAGCCTCGTGAGCGGTGGCCGCTACAGGCCACTGAGCATCGTGACGCTGGCCATAGAGGTATCTGTCACGGGGGGCCTGCATCCCGGCGTCAGCCACTTTATCAATATCCTTCTGTTTGCCCTCACCTGCATGCTCATATACCGCCTGCTCAGAGACATCATACCACCGCGCAAAGGAACCGCCTTCTACCTCACCATACCGTTCATAGCTGCTATGCTGTATGCCGGGCACCCCCTGCATACAGAGGCTGTGACCAATATCAAAGGCCGTGACGAGGTGATGGGCATGCTTTTTTCGCTGGTGGCGCTCTATGCTGCCGTCAGGTACGTGCGTACCAATAATTTACTCTACATAGCCGGAGGCACAGTAGTTTATTTCCTGGCGCTGCTCTCCAAGGAGAACGCCATTACCTTCCTGGCTATCGTCCCGCTCACTTATTATTTCTTTACCAAAGCACAGGCCAGGCACTACCTGATCCTCATACCATATTTCGCAGCAGCAGCGGTCTTCCTCTTCATGAGGTCTATGTATACACAGGCTGGATTTGGTGCAGAGTCTACAGAGATACTCAATAATCCGTTCGCCTATCTGCCTAAGACCCTGGAGGGCTCTGTGACGCGCTACGCCACGATCATCTATTCATTTTTGATGTATTACAAGCTGCTGATTTTCCCGCATCCGCTTACGCATGATTATTACTTCAATGAGATCCCATACGTAGGTGTCAATGATCCCCTTTTCATCATTTCATTACTGAGTACACTGGCACTCGGCGGTTATGCAGTTTACGGCCTCTTCAAAAAGAGTATCCCGGCCTACGCTATCCTGTATTTCTTTATCACCTTCTCTGTGGTTTCCAATCTCTTCTTCACCGTAGGTATCATTATGAATGAGCGCTTCCTCTATATGTGCTCACTCGGTTTCTGTATACTGATAGCATATCTGTTGGTCAAGGCATTGGACAGAAAATATATCAATGGCACAGTACTCTCCGGTCTGCTCATAGTGATACTGGGCCTTTATTCCGTCAAGACCTTCTCGCGCAACTTTGCTTGGCATGACAACCTGACCCTTTTCATCACAGACTCTAAGATCAGCACCCGCAGTGCCAAGGTACAGATGTCTGCCGGTGGTGATCTGGATAAGCTGGCAGATCAGAACTTTGATACCCTGCGCCGTACCGGCGAACTCCAACACTACGTAGACCTGCTCGACTTCAATGAAAAAGTAAGCGACTACCCTGACTCTACCCTCAAAAAGCAACTGCGCAAGCGTGCCATTGAGTTTATAGATACATCACTCGCCATCTACCCTACTCACTCCAATGCTTTTGTGCTGCGCGGCAATGCAGCCTACAAGCTATACCATGACGTACCGAGTGCCCTGCGCGACTATGCAGACGCTGCCAAATACCGCGTAGGAGGCTACTATGATGCCTGGTACAATATGGGCTGCGTAGAGATAGAGAATGGCATGCCACTGCAGGCCAAAGACCACTTCCTCAAGGCGCTGGCCATAGACCCGGAGGTATTTGCTGCGCGCTTCAATCTGGCCGAGGCATATGACAAGATCAATATGCCGGACTCAGCTATCTATTGGTTCAAAAAAACACTGGAGCTGAAACCACTGGATGACAAATCCTACTACAAAATAGGCACCATCTATGGCAAGAAGCTAAACAACCTGGATCAGGCCATCATCAATATATCAAAGGCAATAGACTGCAATCCGAATGAGCGTCTCTACTACGAAGACCTGGGCGTGGCCTATGGCCTGGCCCACCGTTTTGATGATGCCATAGCTACTGCACAGAGGTGCCTACAGAAGTTTCCGGACTATCTCCCGGCCTACATGAATTTGTCTGTCTCATATCGCAATAAAGGCGACATCAAGACAGCAGATATGTACCTGGCCAAAGCCCGGGAGATAGAACAAAGAGGAAAACCAAGGTAACCTAAACTCCCTCGGTAAATAGCGAGCGCAGCTCTGTAGCATCAGAGGCCTTGAGCCTGCCAGCCAGTACAAGGCGCAGCTGACGGCGGCGCAGCGCACCATCATAGTGCTTTTTCTCCACCTCTGTCTCAGGCATTACCTCCGCGCTCTTCATGGGCCGGCCATTGCTATCCAGCGCTACGAAGGTGTAGAATGCCTCATTGCAGCGGTAGCGGGTCTGCGTCGGGAGGTTTTCTGCCCATACCTCTATATGGGTCTCCATAGAGGTATTAAAAGCACGCGTCACCTTGGCCGTGATCGTCACTACATCACCCAGCTTTATCGGATTTTCAAAGGAGACATTGTCTACAGAGGCAGTTACGACCACAGCATTCGCATGCTTGCCGGCAGCGATAGCAGAGGCGATATCCATCCAGTGGAGTATCTTGCCGCCGCGCAGGTTGTGCAGTGCATTGGTATCATTGGGCAGGACGATCTCCGTCATCACGGTCATCGATTCCTTGGGAGTCTTAGAGGTCATATTGTGAGATTGATTCTATTGTTGTTTTACTATTGCTTTATGCGCCTTGCGCCTCCGGGTGGTCTTCTTCTTGTAGTCATCAGATACGACACTGATGTTGCCATCCACTTCCAGTACCGCCAGGTTCACATCTTCTATGCTTTTCACACCGTGCTCGCGGACTGCCGCCTCCACTTCTTCTTTTGATATCATGGCCTTTTTGCAATGCTCTGTCAGCAGCTTGCCCTCATAGATCAGCATGATAGACTCACCCTGCAGCGCTTTATTCACAGAGGCGTACCTGTAGCTCAGTGTCTTCAGGATGTAATTCACTATAAAAAGCCCCAGTGCCGCTGCTATTCCGCCCTGCAGGCTATTATCGCTGCCCACCATGGCATTCTGCACAGAGTTACTGATCAGGAGGATAAAGACCAGGTCTACCACTGATAGCTGCGCCAGCTCCTTCTTGCCAAAAAGCCTGATAGCCCCTAGTATAAAAAGATATACCACAGACGATTTAGCCACTATGATCAGCAGTCCCTGCCAGTCAAACATATCAGTTGAATTCTTTCAGCCAGTAATGTAAACAGAGTATCCTCCACACAAAAGCAGCATTGGAGGTATCTCCTTTTTTATAGTTTTCTATCAGGCCCTTCACTCTGTCCTGATCCATAAAATGTAATCTGCTATAGTCCACGTCCAGCAGAAACTTCAGCGGCCCGTTGAGCCAGCGTATCTCTCCCGGTGTCACGAATCCTTTCTTGTCCTTGCGCTCATATATAGCCTGCGGCAAAACCTTCTTGAGTGATTCGCGCAGTATAAATTTAGTTTCAGCTTTATTGCTGATCTTATCTTCATTGCGCAGAGAGAAGGCAAACTCCACTAGCTTATGATTCAGAAAAGGCACACGGGACTCCAGAGAGAATGCCATGGAGTTGCGGTCTTCAAAATGTAGCAGCGTCTGCAGTGTCGTATTGAGCAGCAGGTGATACAGGAAATTATCTACCCTGTCATCCGTTTTCTTTTCAAAACTGACAGTAGCTGTATTCTTAAAAAAGTCCTTCTTGCGTGAAAGCTCAAGATTGTAAATCCCATTCTCATCATAGAGTACAGACGCCAGCGTCTTCATCTTGATATCTATAGCCTTGCCAAATCCATAATGCTCTCGCGACAGATGCGAGGTGAAGGTGCGTACATAGTCTCCCCAGTGCAGCGAGGCTACATCCTGTGCCAGCAGACGATAGAAGGAATGAAGGTACCCTCCCAGGTACTCATCAGATCCCTGGCCATCCAGCACTACCGTCACACCCTCGCTCTTGGCGAGCTTCATCAGAAAGTACTGAGACAGATAGGATGAGCCCAGCAGCGGGACATCCGCATGAAAAGCCACCTTATGAAAACTATCAGCTATATCCTGATCCGTAGGTGTAAAGTAATACGGCTCAATATTCGGATACTTGTTTACGACTTCCTTTACAAAAGGCCGCTCATCCACCGCTCCTGTTCCCTCATAGTAGATCGAGAAAGACTTCATCATCGACTCAGGAAACAACGTGGAGTAGACACTGGATATAGCCGAGCTATCCAGTCCGCCACTCAGGCAGGTGCCATTGCGTACATCACTGCGCGAGTGCAGCTTTACACTCTCTTCAAAAAGCTCATAAAAGCGAGCCTCCTTATCCTTCCTGCTCAGAGTAGATTTTGGGGCAGTCAGGTCTACATCCCAGTAGCGTGATATGGTGATCCTGTCATTCTCATATACGAGGTTGTGAGCCGGCATCAGCGCACTGATACAGCTGTAGTAGGTCTGATCACGGTACACAGCCCACGACATGGTGATACCACGCTGTACCTGCTCTACATTCAGCTGACCATCAAATACGGGCAACTCCTTTAGCGGCTTGTATTCTGAGGCAAAGTACAGGTCCCCGCCTTGCGAGATATAATAAAACGGTTTGATGCCAAACCTGTCACGGGAGCAGAAGAGGCGTTTCTTTGTAGTATCCCAGATAGCCAGCCCCCACATACCTATCAGGTGGGTCACACAGGCATCACCCCACTCCTTGTAGGCCGCGCCTATCACCTCAGTATCACCATTCGTCCGAAACTGGTAGCCTAGCTTCCGCAGCTCCTCGCGTACCTCTATATAGTTATATACCTCTCCATTGAAGATGATCACGAGGTCCATATAGTCAAAAGGCTGATTGGCGGCATCAGACAGGTCTATGATCTTCAGGCGGTTTTGTCCGAGAGATACGATCCCCTCTGTCCACACGTTACTATTCTCGGGACCACGGTGTATGATCGTGCCGAGCATTTTATAGTTGAGTGCCTTCTTATTTTCTTCGCTGAGACTATGGTTGATAAAGCCGGCTATACCGCACATCGGGATGGATTCCTTTTCAAAATTAAAATTAGCAAAACCACCATTATTAGCTATTATTGTTTTACATGTCTTTGAAGATATATCTGGCAAATGACCTACCCGGTAGGCATTTCATTCACTATACGCTTCAGTTGATCGCATTCAATAAAGGCGTGGCTTTCAGCTATACTGATACTGCAGCCGAGGCCGACCTCGTGGCAGCAGATCAGTTCGAATCCGATATTCTCCACTGCCCCTCCTTTTATCAATATTTAACCAACTGTGATTTCCGGTCCTTGCGGGATCTGGCCCGCGGTTCATACTTCTTTTATACAGCCAATGGCGGCAAGGATCTTATTGCCAGCATTTTTTACCTGGTCAACTGTGTACAGGAGTATGCAGTCACTGATTTTGACCAGTATGGGCGTTTCCCATTCCAAGATAGCCTGCAGCACCGCACTCAGACCCTGCATGACAATCTTGTGCAGCAGTTGATGGACGAGTTTATGATGTCCCATCCCGCACTCGCCAGGCTCAAGACGACCAAGCGCAGGTCTGGATTCTTCCTCACACATGATATAGACACCATCTACGGTGCCAAAAATCAAAATGGAGACTACGCCCTTCGCACCCATCAGTATCACAAGATACCGGGCTTGTTGTGGCGCCATTACACGGGCCAGCCCGACTGGCTGAATATGGACCGCATCATGGATCTGGAGGATAAATATGGCTTCCGGTCATCTTTCTTTTGGTTGACAAATAAAGATGAGAAGAATGCTGATTACCATTTTCACCACGAGAAAATCGCTCAACAGATAGCACGTATTGAGAATCGTGGCTTTGAAAATGGTCTGCATAAGTCTATCAGCAGGGAAACTATGGCGGATGAATTAGAAAATTTATCCCTGATAGGTACCCCGCGAGGACAACGATATCATTTTCTCAAATTCACTCTGCCTGATGCCTGGTCCGAGATTGAATCTGGAGATATCCTTCTTGACACATCTCTCGGCTTCTCCGAGGACTTTGGCTTTCGCAATAGCTACGGCCTCCCATTCATGCCATACCACGTAGTAGAAAACCGTGTATGCGACCTCATAGAAGTACCTATGAATATTATGGATGGCAATTTCTTCTATAAGGGCAAAACCGTAAAACAAGCGGAGAAAGAACTGCTGGCCTGGCTGGAGCGCAATAAAGAAAACACCGTGGTCACCATCAATTTTCACAACAACTTCTTTGACGATATGCTCTACGCAGGATACGGCGCGCTATATGAGGTGCTGCTCAGGTATTTCGCAGAGGAGAATTGGCAATGCATGACGCAGGCATCCCTCCTAGCAGAGTTTTACAAGCCTGAATTATTTAAGTAGCGATCAGTCCGTCAGCTGCTTCAGAAACGTAGCATAGTTATCCAGCGTATGCCCGTTCAGAGAGTAGTAGTGATTCCTTCCCATCTTTTTCTGCACGATCAGGCCGGCCTCCAGCAGTATTTTGATATGGTGCGAGATAGATGGCTGCGCCAGCTCTATGAAATTCTGTATCTCAGAGCACTGCCCCTGTCCCTCACTCTGTGAGATATATTGCAATATTTTCAGCCTGTTGGCATCGCCTAGAGCTTTAGAAACTTTTTCTACTGTGGGTATCCTGTGAGGTGACATGCGTTGCTAAATAAGCCAACGCTAACATATAAATTAGCTGTGATATGTCCGATACGGTATGCTAGGCATAATCAGCATTTGATTGAAATCAGTCCGATGCATTTAAAACGGTACAAAGTCATCCTCCGGCCCGGCAAAATCATCCTTGCCATGCTTCTTCTCAGCGTCAAACTCGTCATTCATCTTTGATTGTATCTTCTTGAAGATACGCTTCTCCCCTCCTGCCTGCACTTCTATGATCGCATCGTCCTTCTGGAATTCATCAAAGTCCGCAAACTTCGCAAACCGATCTATGAATCGTGCCTTGACCGTCTTCAGCGGACCATTACGGTGCTTGGCTATGATGATCTCAGCTATACCTTTCAGGTCCATACCATCCTCATCTGTGAGCAGGCCATAGTACTCACCACGATAGAGGAAGATCACGATATCTGCATCCTGCTCTATCGCACCGGACTCACGGAGGTCAGAGAGGATAGGCTTCTTAGAGCCACCACGCGTCTCCGTAGCACGGCTCAGCTGTGAGAGCGCTATCACGGGCACGTTCAGCTCCTTGGCCAGGCCCTTGAGTGAGCGCGATATCTGCGATATCTCCTGTTCACGGTTGCCACCTCCTTTGCCCTCGCTGGTACCGCTCATCAGCTGCAGGTAGTCTATGATGATCATCTGTATGTCATGCTTCTGCTTCAGCTTGCGGCACTTGGACCGGAGCTCAAAAATGTTGATACCTGGCGTATCATCTATGAAGAGCTGCCCCTTGCTCAGCGAGTCGATCTTAGACGTGAGCTGCTGAAACTCATGCTTCTCCAGACTACCTCTTCTGATCTTCTCCGCCGGTATCTCAGACTCCATAGAGATAAGACGCTGTACCAGCTGGTTGCCACTCATTTCAAGGGAGAAAAACGCCACAGGTTTCTTATAGTCTACGCTACTGTTTCGCGCCAGTGCGAGTGTAAATGCCGTCTTACCCATACCAGGGCGGGCTGCCACTATGATCAGGTCAGACTTTTGCCAACCACCTGTAGCCCTGTCCAGTTCCATAAAGCCAGTCGGCACGCCATTCAGATGCTCGTCATTATTCATCCGTACATCTATCTCCTCCAGCTCCTTGCGGATGATAGAGGCGATATCCATACTGCTCTTCTTGGCGTTATTCTCAGAGATGAGCATCAGGTTGCTCTCCGCCTTATCCAGCAGGGAGAATACATCTGCACTATCCTCATATGCTTCCCTGATCGTCTCGCTGCTGCTGGATATCAGCATACGCTGTATGTACTTCTGAGATACGATGCGGGCATGGTATTCCAGGTTAGCCGCAGATCCCACCTTATTGGTCAGCTGCGCTATATAGTACGCACCTCCCACAGCCTCCAGGTCGCCATTCTTGCGCAGCTGCTCGGTCACGGTCAGCAGGTCTACCGGAGCCTCTGTGAGGTACAGCTCCTTCACCGCCTTGTAGATACGCCTGTGAGCGTCTACGTAGAAGGCATCTTCCTGCAGGAACTCTATGACATTATCTATCGCATTGTCCTCGATCATCACAGCGCCCAGCACCGCCTCCTCAAAGTCACGCGCCTGAGGTGGCAGCTTGCCAAATTCGCCTGCCGTAGCATCGATATTATTAGCGCCTGAGCGGCGTTCAAACTTTCTTTTAGTACCAGTATCAAATTGGTCAGCCATGTTCTATCTCTCCTAAATATTTGCGGGGGTGCAAATGTTCATTTTAGCACTCATTTATCATAGCATAAGCTACGAATAATTTCTGAACCCGCCGCCCACACACTGCACCTTAAAATGTTCACAATCCTATCGTGGAACCTAGTGGAAACGCCAATGAGAATCAGTCCAATGTGAATAAATTATAACCTCATAATTTGGAGAATGAGAAATGATGGTGTATATAAAGAAGCCCGTTTTTACCACCAGACATTTCTTTGTACTAGCTTCGCAGCAAATAGCTTATACATGGCCCTCACACCCTCTCAGATGATAGACCTCGGCTCCGCCGCCCCTGATTTTACCCTGCCTGATACTGTCAGCGGTCAGGCCTTATCTCTGCAGGGATCAAAAGGTAGCCAGGCTACTGTCATCATGTTCATCTGCAATCACTGCCCCTACGTAAAGCACATCAATCACCAGCTCGTACAGCTGGCTAATGACTATAACGCACGCGGCATCTCATTCATTGCCATCAGCGCAAATGATGTGACAGCACATCCTGATGATGCACCGGAGCAGATGCAGCGCGTAGCCGTAGAGTTACAATACCCTTTCCCCTATCTGTATGATGAGACTCAGGCTATCGCCAAAGCCTATGAGGCAGCATGTACGCCCGATTTCTTTGTCTATGACAAAGACCTGAAACTAGCTTACAGAGGCCAGCTGGACGACTCCCGCCCCGGCAATCAGACACCGAATGATGGAAAGGATATCAGAGCAGCACTCGATGCGATACTGAGTGGTGATAAACCATCACCGCGCCAGCGCCCTAGCATAGGCTGCAATATCAAATGGAAAAAATAGGAATTATTCCTCAGGCTCAGAGTCAGACTCCAGCTCTTCATCAGCATCCTCCTCATCTGGTTCAGTAGCCTTGGTAGTACCGGCGCCTGCTTTGCCCCGGCTGTGAAAGTCCTTATTAGCCTCTTCTATGAATTTGAGCAATATTTCCTTGCCCATCCTCTTTTCTGATGAGGTCACAAACATATCCGGCAGGTCGTCCCATGTTTCCTTCAGGGCGTTCTTGAAGTTCTCTATGTTGATGAGCATCTCCTTGCCAGCAGGTTTATCAGCCTTGGTGAAGACTATCACAAAAGGGATATTCTTTTCTCCCAGCCAATTAATGAACTCCAGGTCTATAGCCTGAGGCGGGATACGGGAGTCTATGAGCACAAAGACATATTGCAGCTGCTCACGAAACTCCAGATAGTTATAGATCATACCCTTCCACTTTGCGCGGTTGTCCTGAGAGGTGCGTGCATAGCCATAGCCCGGTAGATCCACCAGGTGCCAGCTATGATTGATCACAAAGTAGTTGATCGTTTGGGTCTTGCCCGGCGTAGCAGAGGTCTTGGCCAGTCCCTTATGATTGCATATATAGTTGATGAGGCTTGACTTGCCTACATTGGAGCGGCCTATCATGGCATACTCCGGCATAAATGAGTTAGGACACTTTTTGACGTCTACGTAGGTAGCTACGTACTCTGAATTTTTTACCTCCATATGGAGCCGAAGATATTAAATAGATGGCAGATACTACTGTGTCAGTTTCACATCCTGCCAGGCAGGCACAGCGCAGTCCATCTTGGTCACATCGAGGCTCATATTCTTGCTGCCTCCGGCAAAATCCAGATTCGCAAAACTTACGTCACCATTGGCATGCAGGCATATCTTATCATCTTCTTTGATAGAGCCATCATTATTCTTGTAGGATGGATTTACACTACCGTCATATATGATATCTGGTATCTTATCACCAAAAAGTGCTGTGAGGAGTTTGCCCAGCGTCACACTCGCATCTGCCCTGCCGCTACCGCGCTTCACGGTATTGTCATGTATAGAGATCCCTCCGCAGTATGGATCGTACGCCTGATCCTTATACGGCTTCTTCAGCACCAGGTAGCTGATGATAGCGCCGCTGGTAGTGTTGTGACCTATGATCTCATTAGAGTATATCTCACACTGATTGGTAGCCATGATGATGAAGCCTGTACCGGCAGGCACCTCTGCTACAGACGTACCCTTAGCAGCAAAGTTCACCGTATTATTATTGGTCAGCTTATTATTGTGCACGCGGCAGCGCATACCATTCTTTACCGGCAGGTCCGGATTGTCAAATACCAGAAGGCCACCGGTATTATCATGGCTGTCGTTCTCATACACATCAGCGTCCACACAGTTTTCTATCTCTATGCCAGCTACGTTGTCATGCACCTTATTCCTGCGCACGATGATATTTTTAGACTGGCCTACATATACACCCGCATCAGATGAGCCAAACACGTCACAGTCTTCTATCAGCACATTGGTACACGAGACCGGGTATAGCGCGTATGATCCGTTGTCTGTAGAGTGCAGATTGTTCCAGCCGGTCTTGATACGGCGTATCGTTACATTTAGTACATCCTCCAGTTTGATGCAGTCACCCTTAGCATTGATGATAGCAAAGTCTTCCAGCACGATACCATTAGCAGTCACGCGCAGGCCCTCAGCGCCATCCTTCTGTCCTTTGAAGTTCAATACAGTTTTTTCCATACCCTTGCCGCGTATGGTCACATTCTTCACACCATCCAGTATCAGCGGGCGTGACAGGTTGTAGGTGCCCTCCGGCAGTTCTATCACATCGCCTTCCTTGGCATTGACCAGTTTTTCTTGTATTTGTTTTTCAAACTCGGCAGAGACAGTAGCGGGCTCTTCTTTCTTAGTGTTTTGGCAGCTGGCCATGATCAGTGCTGCACAGGATACCAGCAGTAGATGCAGTGGGTATTTCATGTATTTGATTTTGGGTAAAAGCGAATATAATCGCTCACAACCATAGCGCGAAGTTCTTTTCGCTGAAAGGTAATTATAACCCGTCCAAAAAAGGGAGTACTTATTACTTGCTGGCCAGCTGGGTGATAGATGGCACCAGAGATGGCAGTATGCCCAGAGCCAGTGTCACTACCAGGCAGATAGCAGCTATAGCTACGTATGACATAGAGCCTGTAGTAGCCTCTATGTCTTCGCTGTCCTTGGTCCACATAGCCAGTATCAGCTTAAAGTAGTAGTACACGCTGATAGCAGAGGTGATCACTGCTACTATGACCACAGCCAGGTGCTGTGTCTTGATAGCCTCGAAGAAGACATAATACTTTGCAAAGAATCCCGCCAGTGGTGGTATACCTGCCATAGACAGCATAAATACCGTGAGCGCTACCGCCAGGAATGGATTGCTCTTGCCCAGGCCATTAAAGGCTTCGATCTTTTCACTCTTGCGGCGCTTCATCACTGAGATACCTACAGCAAACGCACCGAGAGATGCAAACGTGTACGCCACAGTATAAAAGAAAAGCGCATTAGCAGAATTGTGATAGAGGGACATGATGGCCAGCAGCATATATCCTGCATGAGCCACACCTGAGAATGCGAGCATCCGCTTGAATGAGTCCTGATTGAGGGCGGTCAGGTTGCCTACCAGCATGGTCATGGCAGCCACTACACTCAGTATCCAGGCAAATCCCGCAAAATTATTCACGAAGCTCACGCTGAATAGCCTGTAGAATGCTGCCATAGCTGCCACCTTAGACAGCGTAGCCATCATAGCAGTGGTCAGTGTCGGCGAGCCCTCATATACATCCGGCGCCCAGAAGTGGAATGGAACAGCAGACACCTTGAAGAGCATCGCGATCAGTATCATGATCACACCCACCGTGAAGATAGGATCTACATTAGGGCCTGACGCATATACTGCTATCTGAGCCAGGTTAAAGCTGCCCGTAGCGCCATACACCAGCGTGATACCAAAGAGCAGTATACCAGAGGCAAAAGATCCCATGAGGAAGTATTTCATAGCCGCTTCATTGGAGCGGATGTCGCGCCTCTTGCTACCGGCCAGGATGTACAGGGAGATAGACAGCACCTCCAGGCCTATGAAGAGCATGGCCATATTAGAGAAGCTCACCAGCGCGATACCGCCGCAAAGTGTGAATATGATCACAGAGATGTAGTCAGCCAGTTTCGTTTCCTCTGCGTCATAGAAGCTGCCACTCATAGTCACGAGGCCGGCAGCAGTCACGATGAGCAGCCCGGTGAAGGCCAGCGCAAAATTATCAGCACGGAGCATATCATTGTAGAATGATACAGATGAGCCATTCCACTCTGTAAAGTTGAGGCCGAGGATCGCCAAGAGGGCCAGTATCACTACTGGCACCACGATCTTGCGGAGGTTAAATATCTCCAGCACCAGGCAGGCGATACCGAGAAATGATGTATATGTCAGTGCCCTCATTTTCTATCCCAGAGTATGTTTCAAAATTTCCGACAGCGCCGGTTGTGCTATCTCCATGATCGGCTTAGGATACACGCCACATACGAATATGGCAGCAATCAGTATCGCAAATACCGCCAGCTCACTGGCAGTCAGATCAGGGAATGCTGATACAGTAGCCCGCTTCTCTCCCAGCATCACATACTGGTACATCTTCAGCATATATACTGCGCCGAGTATGATGGTCAGGCCTGCTACTATAGAGAGCCATGTGTTGTATTCAAACACACCAAAGAGCAGCAGAAACTCACCGATAAATGCATTGGTAGTAGGGAGTGCCACAGAGGCCAGCACGATGATGATGAATGCCGTGGCAAACCTCGGGGCGATGCTCCTGATCCCACCTAGTTGATTGATCTCAAGCGTTCCCGTCCTGCGCAGGATCACCTCACCGGCAAAGAAAGCGCCGACCACATTCACACCGTGAGCCAGCATCTGCACTACCGCACCTTGCAGACCCTCGTTTGTGAGGGAGAAGATACCCGCAGCGATCAGGCCCACGTGAGCAAAGGAGGAATAAGCCAGCAGGCGCTTTATATTCTTCTGCTGTATAGCCAGTATAGAGCCATACACCACACCTATCACAGATAGTACAATGAGGTATGGGGTCAGCGTCAGCACACCCTGTGGTGCCACCGGCAGCAGCCAGCGCAGCAGGCCATAGAGGCCCATCTTCAGCATAATACCTGATAGCAGCATCGTACCTACGGTAGGCGCCTCAGTATAGGTATCTGCCTGCCATGTGTGAAATGGGAACACCGGTATCTTCACAGCAAATGCAAAGAAGAACGCCAGCGCTACGCAGAGTTGCTCCATAGGCGACAGGCTCAGTCCATACAGTGACTGCAGCGAGAGGCTGCCTGCCTTGGTATAGAGAAAGATAAAAGCCACCAGCATAAACAGAGAGCCGATGAGCGTGTAAACAAAGAACTTGAAGGTAGCGGTCTGGATAAAGGCCTTGTCCTTACCTTGTCCCCACAGCAGCGCGATAAAGTAGATCGGTATCAGGGCCAGCTCCCAGAAGATATAGAACAACAGGCCATCTGTAGAGATGAATACGCCGATCATGGCAAACTGCATGAGCAGTATCAGTGCATAAAGTGAGCGGGCATTGGCCTGCTCGGTGCCAAAGGACGACAGGATGATGACAGGCACCAGGAAAGTAGCCAGCAGCACCAAAAGCAGGCTCAGTCCATCACAGGCGATGCTGAAGTTGATATTGGGATTGGCGATCCAGGCATGGGTATATGACAACCCTTCAAACTGGCTATGCGCGAGATGCTGCAGCGCTACCAGCGAGATGCCAAACTCTGCCACAGCAGCCACGAGAGCTACCTTGGCTGCCAGCTTATTGCCGGACAGATAGACCGCCAGGGCAGCCACCAGAGGGAGAAATAAAATGACTAATAGCAACATACTTTGTTCTCTACTTCTTTATTGCAGGTAGGTCAATACGTAAATAAATATCCCGACTATACCCAGCACCATGGCCAGCAGGTAGAAGCCGATATTACCACTCTGTATCTGGCGGAGCTGTTTGCCGGTCGCCAGGCTTAGCCTGCCTGACCATACTACTACACCATCCACCACTATTTTATCCAGCACACTATAGCCCCACTCAGACATAGCGAGCAGCGGTTTCACCACAGCTACATTATAGAGCTCATCTACATAGTACTTATTATACACTACAGCGGCTGGTCCTGACAGTTGCCCCTCCTCAGCCGGCAGCGTCCTCTTGCTCACAAAGCGTACATACGCCCATGCGATAGCCGCAAAAGCAAGAACCGTGGCTATCCCCATCAGCATGAGCTCCTGAGAAGCAGCTTCTCCGCCTTCGCCCTCTGTCACAGCAGGTATCACCGGTGCGAGGAAGTGAGACAGCCAGTGTGTCTGGCTGAATACTGCAGGCAGGCCAAGGAAGCCACCAAAGACAGACAGGATAGCCAGTACGATCAGTGGGATAGTGATGCTCAGCGGAGACTCATGCAGGTGATGCTCCTGATCATGCGTACCACGGAATGAACCAAAGAAAGTCAGGAACACAAGCCTGAACATGTAATAAGCCGTCAGCAGTGAGGCAAAAGAGGCCACTACCCACAGTACCTTATTATGTTCGTAGGCGTGCGCCAGTATCTCATCCTTAGAGAAGAAGCCTGACAGGCCCGGCACACCGGATATAGCCAGCGTAGCCAGCAGGAAGGTGCCAAATGTGATCGGCATCCATTTCTTCAGTCCACCCATACGGCGGATATCCTGCTCGCCACCCATCGCGTGGATCACAGAGCCGGAGCCGAGGAAGAGGCAAGCCTTGAAGAAAGCATGTGTCACTACGTGAAAGGCACCTGAAGTATAAGCACCAAAGCCCAGCGCCATAAACATCAGGCCGAGCTGAGATACAGTAGAGTATGCCAGCACTTTCTTGATGTCATTCTGCATCACACCTATCGTAGCCGCAAAGAGTGCCGTAGCAGCTCCTACTATCGCTATGATGTGGAGTGTCTCCGGTGCGAGAGTAAATAGGAAGTTGGCACGGCAGATCATAAAGATACCGGCTGTCACCATCGTAGCTGCGTGTATCAGTGCCGATACCGGTGTAGGACCGGCCATCGCATCCGGCAGCCAGGTATAGAGCGGTATCTGAGCAGATTTGCCGCAGGCGCCGATGAAAAGGAACAGCGTAGCCCAGAAGATGATATGATGATTTGCACCATCGGCTACCGCAGCCTTCAGTCCGTTGAAATCTAATGTGTGGAAGTTATAAAGCAGTATGAACATCCCAATCAGGAAGCCAAGGTCACCGATACGGTTCATTACAAAAGCCTTCTTCGCCGCATTATTGTAGTCCTGATTCTTGTACCAGAAACCGATGAGCAGGTATGAGCAGAGGCCCACACCTTCCCAGCCTATAAACATCACTACAAAGTTATTGCCCAGCACTAGCAGCAGCATGAAGAAGATGAAGAGGTTGAGGTACGCAAAGAAGCGCTGGAAACCTTCATCGTCATGCATATACCCTGTGGAGTAGATATGTATCAGGAAACCGATACCTGTCACCACCATCAGCCACAGCGCCGAAAGCTGGTCTATCAGGATACCAAAGTTGATATGGATATTGCCAAAGGAGATCCAGTCAAATACCTTGACCTCTGTAGGAGCAGCGCCGCCCACCAGGCCAAAGAAATACATGCAGGAGATAAGGAAAGAACCCAGTATAGTGGCCGAACCGATGATACCGGAGAGTCCCTTTGACAGCTTGGTGCCCAGGAGCCCGTTTATCAGGAACCCGGCCAGCGGCAGTAAAATGAGTAAGTATATAGTAAGCATCTCTATCCTGGCTCTTTTTTAGTTCTTCAGGTTTTTCAGTTCGTCTATGTCTATCGTATGCAGGTTCCTGAATATGGTCACCAGGATCGCCAGCCCCACCGCGACCTCCGCAGCAGCTACCGCCATGATGAAGAATACGAATACCTGGCCGCTATTGTCATGATGATAGGTAGAGAATGCTACCAGCAGCAGGTTCACAGAGTTGAGCATCAGCTCTATGCACATGAAAATCGTGATCGCATTGCGGCGGAATAGTACCCCGAATACACCTATCGTAAAGAGCATAGCGCTCACTGCGATATAGTGGTTGATCGAGATATGCGGATCGGCAAATATGTTGAGTAGCGTCATTTCAGTGCCGCGGTTTTATCTTTTTTCATCAGCAGTACTACACCTACCATAGCAGACAGCAGTAGTACTGATATAAATTCAAATGGATAGAAGTACTCGCTCAGCAGCACAGTGCCGAGTGATTTCACATCACCTATGCTGCCCGTTATAGGCCCCATGGTCAGGATCACATTAGCCTTGCGCACTGCCAGCATCAGCACGATACCGAGTGCTACTGCTATCACCAGCGCAGCTATCTGTGCTATGGCCGGCTTATGCTTCTCCGTTTCCTCATTGAGGTTCATGAGCATGAGCGTAGTGAGGAAGAGTACCATGATAGCACCCGCGTAGACGATGATATGTACGATGAAGAGGAACTGTGCATTTAGCAGCAGGTAGTGGCCGGCTATGCTGGCAAAACAAACGAGCAGGGAGATAGCACTAAAGATCGGGTTCTTGGCGATCACAGTGTAGATCGCAGTGATGAAAGCGATGGTAGATAAGCTCCAGAATATGATTTCCTTTATATCCATTCCTCCTTGATTATAGCACCTGCTGTTCAGGCTTCAGTACCAGTTTGTCCTTACCAAAAATAAATCCCTCGCGGCTGTAGTCTGCATTAGATATTTTCTCCGTCAGGAATATCGCTTCCTTAGGGCAGGCCTCCTCACAGAGACCGCAGAAAATACAGCGCAGCATATTGATCTCGTATACTGATGCGTATTTTTCCTCACGATAAAGATTCTCCTCTCCCGGCTTGCGCTCGGCAGAGGTCATCGTGATCGCCTCAGCAGGACAGGCCAGCGCGCATAGGCCGCAGGCAGTGCAGCGCTCAGCACCGTTCTCATCACGCATCAGGATATGCTGGCCGCGGTACACCGGGCTGAATTCCCTTTTCTCATCAGGGTACTGCACTGTCACCTTCTTGCTAAAGAAGTGCTTGAGCGTGATACCCATCCCCTTGATGATACCCGGCAGGTAGAGCTTCTCGCTGAATGTCATCTCCTTTTGAGAGACGTCTATCTTGCGACCTGTGAGCGATATGGAGCCGTAATCTGTCATACTATAAGCGCTGCAAAAATATATTTAACCTTCAAATACCCTAAATCTAAATTCCTAATTTGTCAACAGTCATCACGCACCTGTAGCGATGAGTACTATGCCAGTGATCACAATATTCAATATAGCAAGTGGCATCAGTATCTTCCATCCCAGGTTCATGAGCTGGTCATAGCGGAAGCGCGGTACCGTCCAGCGCACCCACATATAGAAGAAGATAAAGAAGAATATCTTGGCAAATAGCACCAGCGTACCGATGATCGTCTCTGCATTGCCGCCCAGTGTCGAATGCACCCAGTCCATGCCCGGATAGTTGTACCCGCCAAAGAAAACGATCGCGATGATCGCAGAGGAGATGAACATATTCACGTACTCGGCAAAGAGGAAGAAGCCCAGCTTCATAGAGCTATACTCCGTATGGTAGCCACCCACCAGCTCAGACTCGCACTCCGGCAGGTCAAATGGTGTGCGGTTCGTCTCTGCAAAGGCACAGATCAGGAATATCAGAAATGCCAGTGGCTGCTTGAATACATACCAGCTAGGCCATGCGAATTTGTGTCCATGCCAGTTCCAATCGATAAAGCCATGCTGATTTTCCGCTATCTCGTGCATGCTCAGTGAGCCGGATACCATCAGCACCGCGATCATAGAGAGGCCCATGGCCACCTCATAGGAGATCATCTGTGACGAGGCACGTACCGCCCCCAGCAGGGAGAACTTATTATTAGAAGCCCACCCTCCTATCATGATACCATACACACCGATAGAGATCACGCCAAATACGTAGAGTATAGCGATATTGATATCCGCAGCCTGTAGCGTAGCAGTATAGCCGAAAAGTGTCAGCTGCCTGCCCCATGGTATCACAGCGCTGGTCATCAGCGCGGTGGTCATGGCCAGGCCCGGCCCGAGTATGAAGAGGAGCTTATTGGGAGTTTCCGGTATGAAATCCTCCTTGGTAAACATCTTCACACCATCCGCCAGCGGCTGGAGCAGGCCACCCGGACCCGCACGGTTTGGACCGAGGCGGTCCTGAAAATATCCTGCGAGCACACGCTCAGCAAAAGTGGAGTACAGCGCGATCAGCATCGTGATACCAAATACCACGAGTATGATGACTCCCTTCTCGATTAAAAATGCACTTTCCATGTTATTCTTTGCTGACGGCCTCCCGTCTCTTTTCTCTGTTATTTCTTCTTAGCTTCTTCTGGTGCTACCATGCTCAGGCGCTTGCGGTCTTCATTGCGGCCCAGCAGCAGCGCTTTCTCTGTGTCTATATTCACCTCGGCAGTACGCTTCATGTACTTGCCCTGGTTTATCACAGACCACTTCTCCAGTTTGCGCGGCCCTTCTATGGTCCAGTCAGCATTATTCTTGTGGTCAAAACGACACTCGTTGCAGATGAATGACTCCACCTCATGGTAGTCATCCTTGCGCGCCGTGACGCGATAGATCTCATTGCCAAACATCCATACATCTACCTGGCCATTGCACTTCTCGTGAGAGCACTGGCGGTGTGCACGGTATGGCTTTAGGAACCATACACGCGATTTGAAGCGAAATGTCTTGTCAGTCAGCGCACCCACCGGGCACACATCTATCATATTACCTGAGAAATCGTTGTCTATCGCGTGGCTGATATAGGTAGAGATCTCTGAGGCATCTCCCCTGTTCAGTACGCCGTGGTCGCGGTGTGGCGTGAGCTGGTCAGCCACATAGGTACAGCGGTAGCAGAGGATGCAGCGGTTCATGTGCAGCTGTATCTTGTCGCCTATATCTATGCGATCAAAAGTGCGGCGGCCCTCCTGGTAGCGCGTGGTCTGCGCACCGTAGTCAAAGCCTAGGTTCTGCAGGTCACACTCACCGGCCTGGTCACATATAGGACAGTCCAGCGGGTGATTGATGAGCAGAAACTCTACTACACCTTTACGCATATCCTGCACCTTTTGTGAGGTCATGTTCTTCACCTCCATACCGTCGGCTATCGGCGTGCAGCAGCTAGCCTGTAGTTTAGGCATCGGGTTAGGATTCGCTTCGCTACCCTTTGATATTTCTACCAGGCATACACGGCACTTGCCACCGCTACCCTTTAGCTTAGAGTAGTAGCACATAGCTGGCGGCACCAGGTCACCACCGATCTGTCGGGCTGCATTGAGGATCGTGGTACCAGCCTCGACCTCTATGGATACTCCGTCTATTGTTACTTTAGGCATTCTTTATTCTTAAAAGTCAAACTTAAACTGCTACTGCTTCTTTGGTTCCCATTAGATGCTTCACTTTCTCCCAAGGCTCATATTCAAAGTGCTTGCGGTCCTTGATCTTCTCAGGATAGCGCACGTGATATTCAAACTCATGGCGGAAGTGGCGGATAGCCGCAGCCACCGGCCATGCAGCAGCATCGCCCAGCGGGCAGATGGTATTGCCTTCTATCTTGCGCTGTATATCCCACAGCAGGTCTATATCCTCTTGTGATCCATAGCCATGCTCCAGTCGATAGAGTATCTTCTCCATCCAGCCGGTACCCTCACGGCACGGCGAGCACTGCCCGCATGACTCATGGTGGTAGAAGCGTGAGAAATTCCACGTATTGCGCACTACACAGGTAGTATCATCATATATTATGAAACCACCCGAGCCGATCATCGATCCCGTAGCAAAGCCACCATCAGACATAGACTCATAGGTCATCATACGCTGCTCACCTTTGGCAGTCTTGAAGAGCAACTCCGCCGGCAGGATCGGCACTGACGAGCCACCCGGCACACAGGCCTTCAGCGGACGGTCAGAGTACATACCACCCAGGTATTCATCACTCATCACAAACTCCTCTACAGAGATACTCAGGTCTATCTCATATACTCCCGGCTTCCTGATATGACCGGAGGCAGAGATCAGTTTCGTACCGGTAGATTTACCTATACCGATCTTCGCAAATTCATCACCACCATTCATCACGATCCATGGGATATCCATGATCGTCTCCACGTTATTTACCACAGTAGGATTGCCATACAGGCCCACCACCGCCGGGAATGGCGGCTTGATACGTGGGTTGCCACGCTTGCCCTCCAGCGACTCTATCAGGGCAGTCTCCTCGCCGCAGATATAGGCACCGGCACCACAGGTCACATAGAGGTCCAGGTCATAGCCCGATCCTTGTATGTTCTTGCCCAGCCATCCCTTGGCATAAGCCTCGTTGATAGCGCGCTCCAGTATGCGGTACACCCACATATACTCACCACGGATGTAGATGTAGGACAGATTTGCCTCCAGCGCGATAGATGATGTGATCATACCCTCCACCAGTAGGTGCGGTATCTTCTCCATCATATAGCGATCCTTAAAGGTGCCCGGCTCAGACTCATCCGCATTGCACACCAGGTGGCGAGGACGGCCGGATTTCTTGTCTATGAAGCTCCACTTCATACCCGTAGGGAAGCCCGCTCCACCGCGACCACGCAGGCCGCTTTTCTTCACCTCTTCCACTATGTCATTAGGCGTCATCTTGAGCGCCTTCTCTACAGAGCGGTATCCGCCGTGCTGGCGGTACACTTCGTAGCCCTGTATGCCGGGTACATTGATGTGTTCTGTTAGTATTTTCCTACCCACTTATATAGATTTATACTTTGCTCAATTTTTCTACTTTGCCCGCGCGGCAGTCTTCTATCAGCGCGTCCATTTTTTCCTTGGTCAGAAACTCATGGTAAAAGTCTCCCAACTGCAGCATCGGTGCATAGCCGCAGGCACCGAGGCACTCCACTCCTTTCACCTGAAACATACCGTCCGGTGTCACTTCATTCATACCTACACCCAGCTTCTGGCAGGTATACTCCATCAGGTCCTCTACTCCACGCGTAGCGCAGCATGACGTACGGCAAAACTCAAACACGTATTTGCCTACCGGCTTTTGATTGTACATAGAGTAGAAAGTCACTACTTCATATACCTCTATCGGTTTGATGCCGAGCACTTCTGCTACTTTGTCCATCACCGGTACGCTGAGCCAGTCCTGATGCTCGTCCTGCACCTCGTGCAGCACTGTGATCAGGGCTGATTTCTTCTTCCCATCCGGGAAGTGGGACTTCAGCTCCTCTATGCGCTTCATCAGCTTCTCGCTGAATACTACCTGCTCCGGTTTTACTTCTGCTAATGCCATTGTCTTCTGTAAAAATTTATGCGTCCAACTCTCCTGCTATCACATTCAGCGAGCTCAAGATGAGGATCGCATCAGAGAGATAGCCTCCCTTGATCATTTCTGTGTAATACTGATAATAGATGAAGCACGGCCTGCGGAAGTGCAGCCTAAACGGCACCCTGCTACCATCGCTCACCAGGTAGAAACCCAGCTCGCCATTGCCGCCCTCTACGCAGCTGTATACTTCTCCCTTAGGCACCGGTATCTCACCCATCACTATCTTGAAGTGGTAGATCAGCGCCTCCATGTTATTGTACACCTCCTGCTTTGGCGGCAGGTAGTAGTCTGGCACGTCTGCATGGTAGCCACCTTCCTTTGGCATCTTGGCCAGTGCCTGGCGGATGATCTTCAGTGACTCACGTACCTCCTGCTGGCGCACCATGTAGCGATCGTATGTATCGCCGGTTTTGCCCACAGGTATATCAAATTCGAAATCTTCATAGCTGCAATATGGCTCTGCCACACGTACATCATAGTCCACACCCGCTGCGCGCAGATTAGGCCCGGTGAAGCCGTACTGCAATGCCTTCTCCACGCTCAGCGGACCTACATTGATACAGCGGTTCATAAATATCGTATTGCGCGTGAGCAGGCGGTCAAACTCCTCCCAGGCATCCGGAAACTCAGCCATGAACTTATTGATCTTAGCCCATGCCGCATCGCTCCAATCTCGCTCAAAGCCACCTATGCGGCCCATGTTCGTAGTCAGGCGCGCACCCGATATCTCTTCAAATATCTCATAGATATGCTCCCGGTAGGTAAATATGTGCAGAAAGCCAGTGAAGGCACCCGAGTCCACACCCAGGATCGAGTTGCAGATCAGGTGGTCAGCTATGCGGCTCAGCTCCATCACTATCACTCGCATGTACTGCACGCGCTTAGGCACTTCTATATTCAGCAACTTCTCTACGGTCAGCCACCAGCCCATGTTATTGATCGGCGAGCTGCAGTAGTTCATCCGGTCTGTGAGCGGCGTGATCTGGTAGAAAGGCCTGTTCTCAGCTATTTTCTCAAAGGCGCGGTGGATATAGCCCACGGTAGACTCTGCGTCTACTATGCGCTCACCATCCATGAGCAGTACATTCTGAAAGATACCGTGTGTAGCAGGGTGAGTCGGTCCGAGGTTGAGGATCGAGAGCTCGCTACCGTCCTCATTCTCACGTACGCGGATCTCCTCATAGTAGCGATCCTCTATTTTTTTGGTCAGCGGCTGGCTCATCTTAGTTCGTTGTTGGGTACATTATTGGTCTGCGGCACTCTGCCAAAATATCTGTCATCCTTGTCAGTCCGGCCCGGATCCTCCATTGGAAATTCCTTCCGCATAGGGAAAGACTCCATCTCATCCATATTCAGGATGCGGCGCAGGTCCGGATGGCCCTTAAACTCTATACCGTAGAAATCATACGTCTCACGCTCCTGCCAGTTGGCCGAGGCGTAGAGATCAGACATGGTATCTATAGCTACATTATCTGCAGGCAGAAAGGCCTTAATGCGCAGACGTACATTGTCTATCCAGTTGTGTATATGGTATACCACGCCAAACTGCTGCTCAGGAGCGCTGTCAGCATAGTGCATACCGCAGAGGGTGGTCAGGAAGTTGAATCCCAGTTCATCTCTCAGGTACTTTACCAGGTCGTGGGCCTTGGCCCTGTCTATGATCACAGCCGGCAGGTCCAGAGAGTCCTCATCCGTGCGGATGGCCTCTCCATATCTGGCTGTCAGTTTTTCTAGCAATTCTTCTTTGGTCAGAGCCACTTCTTATTTGGTTTGGTCTTGGCTAAAATTAATTCACAGTGATTCCGTAGCTGGCCAGCAGTGCCTTATACTCAGGCGTATTGCGGCGGCGCATGGATTCATTTTTTACGAGGTCCTGCAGCTTTAGTATACCGTCTATGATCTGCTCAGGGCGCGGAGGGCAGCCAGGCACATATACGTCTACCGGTATGATCTTGTCTATACCCTGCAGCACAGAGTAGGTATCAAATACACCACCTGAGCAGGCACAGGCACCTACAGAGATCACCCAGCGTGGCTCGGCCATCTGCTCATATACCTGGCGCAGTACGGGGCCTAGCTTTTTGGATATCGTCCCCATCACCATCAGCATATCTGCTTGGCGCGGAGAGAAGCTAGGGCGCTCTGAGCCAAAGCGCGCAAGGTCATACGTAGAGGCCATCGTGGCCATAAACTCGATACCGCAGCACGATGTGGCAAACGGGAGTGGCCACAGCGACTTGGAGCGTGCCAGACCTACCACCTGGTCCAGATTGGTAGCAAAGAAGCTGGGGCCCTCTACACCTGCCGGTGCGGCTACCATCTTTACCCCGCTGTGATTGTTTACACTATTATCTATTACTTCTGACATGGCCGTTTTAGTATTTTATATTGGTTATGCTGTCACGTTGTTTAGACGCTCAGCTTTACCGTAGGCTTACTCCCAGTCCAGGGCTCCCTTTTTGATGATGTAAAAGAATCCGATCAGCAGCAGCCCCATGAAGAGTAGCATCTTGTACAGGCCTATCACGCCCAGCACCTTAAAGTTGACCGCCCATGGATAGAGGAAGATCACCTCCACGTCAAACAGTACAAACAGGATAGCTACCAGAAAGTACTTGACAGAGAACGGGATACGGGCGTTGCCATAAGACTTGATACCGCACTCAAAGTTCTCGTCTTTGATCTGCGATTTGCGCTTAGGGCCCACCAGGTGTGACAGTCCGAGCATCGTAGCCACAAAGCCCGCCGCAAAAACCGCCTGAATGATGATAGGAATATAACTGGACTGTGGAGTCTCCATTTGCTTAAGATATTAGATGACAAAGCAATACACGGGATAGGCCCCGCTCGTGATCACTTATACTTTATAACAGGCAACAAAAATAAGATACGGTCACTATTATCCAATCATTTTATCAACAAAACAAATACTAACTGTCAGAACGCATACATACTGATAAAAGGCCCTACTTGTACTCGCGTTTCAGCCCTATATTCGTCGCGGTTTTCCATTTTTACACTTCCCGCGAGGGAAGCATTTTAACAATCCATATGCCTCAAACCAATCCTTCTCTGCAGATAGCCATCATAGGCGCTGGCTTTAGCGGTATGATGACCGCCGTACAGCTGATGCGCAAAGCCACCTCGCCGCTGACCCTTTACCTCATCAATGACAAGTATGAGTTTGGCAAAGGGCCGGCCTACAGCACCACACACCCTAAGCACATCCTCAATGTGCCCGCAGCCAAGATGACCGCCTATCCTGACCAGCCCAATCACTTTCTGGACTGGGCCCACCGTCAGGAGGCCTATCGGGATATGGACAAGGAGGTCTTAGGCAAGGTTTTCCTGCCGCGCAGGGATTTTGGTCGCTACCTGTCCGAGGTCTGGGCAGAGGCACTGGCCGGCAAGCGGGATGATACTACCGTACACACCATCAGTGACAAGGCTGTGGACATCACCACAGCCGTGGGCCAAAACAATATTGAGCTGGCCTCCGGCCAAACCATCGCCGCAGACTATGTGATCCTTGCTACAGGCAATGAACCTCCGCGCAACCTCCCAGTCTCCGACCTTGGTCTATATGATGATCCAAACTATATCGGCGACCCATGGAATAACAAAGCCGCCGAGAACCTGGACCCGGACCGCGACATCCTGATCATAGGCAATGGCCTCACGATGGTAGACATCGTGATAGGCATCATGGATACCGATTTCCGTGGCGTGATACACACTTTGTCGCCTGACGGACTCGCCATCCTGCCCCATCGCTACGGCTATATTACTTACGGCCGGCTGGCAGAAGAGATTAAAGCACCATACAAACTGAATGAACTTTACTCTCTGATAAACAAACACATAAAGACATTTAAAAAATCAGGGCTTTCGCCTGAGCCGGTCATAGACTCTCTCCGTCCGCTCACGCAAAAGATCTGGCAGGGTCTCAGCCTGGAGGACAAGCAGCGCTTCATGAAATACCTCATGCCGCACTGGAATAAGATCCGCCACCGCATGCCCGGCCACATGTATGACTACCTCATGCAGCAGCAGATAGCCGGCCGCATGATCATACACCGTGGCCGCCTGCTCAATATGACGCAGACCGCCCATGGCCTCTCAGCCGAGATACTGGAGACCAATACAGATACCCCTATCAAACTAGAGGTGAGCCGCATCATAAACTGTATAGGTCCCAATACATATGTCTCTCAGTCACTAAACCCGCTGCTCCAGAAACTAGTCTCCAAGGGGATGCTGCAGGCTGACCCGCTCCGTATAGGCATGCAGGTCACAGACCACTGGACACTCGTCGGCGCAGATAGCCAGGAGATCCCCTCACTCTACACCATAGGTGGCAATCTCCGCGGCCTGCTCTGGGAGACCACAGCAGTACCCGAGCTGCGCGGCCAGGCAGAGAAGCTGGCAGGCGAAATCCTTTCCAAAGCGGCGAAAGTCTGACGGATTCCCTTTATTTGCAGCAAAGCGCTGAGAGTAGATGAGTTTTTACCATAAGGTAACTGATAAAGTATACCGTACATACCTGCAGGCCAGGATCGCCGCTCACAACCGCCGTGAGCAGCGCAATGGCCCTCTGGCGCTGCAAAAACATATCTCAGACAATAAGCCAACACCCGGATTTGAGACCATCAATGCCCCTGTGCCACGTGATATTGAGATACAGCCGGCAGACCTAAGGCTGCAGGACGTGGTCCTCTCCTGCTATTTTGTCAATCAGAAAGACCCACAGTCTGGTATCATCCGCCACAAGGCAGATATAGAGTATATAGCCCCATGGTACCGCAGTGTCGAGCGTCTCGGTTTGCATGGCGTGATCATACATGATGGGCTCGATCAGGATTTCATAGACCGGCACCAGACAGAGCGCATTCAGTTTCGCCGCTATACCGGGGGCGACTACTCCATCTTTGAGGAGCGCTGGATAGCCTACTACCTCTTTATCTTTCGCTCAGGTATACAGCGCGCCTTCTGCACAGATATCAATGACGTGTACATCACAGCTGATCCATTTGCCATCATCAGCAGTGACATGGCCATATATATAGGCCGCGACAATGCTAATAAGATCAAAGACTCTGGCTGGATACTCGACGAGCTGGCCAATTTTGAAAAGGAATCCGGCATCAAGGCTCCGCCACTTTTCCACCATCAGCATATATACAATGCTGGTGTACTGGGCGGCAGCCGTCAGGTATTGCTTTTCTTTATGAGCCGCGTCATAGACTATGTGGTGCGCACGCACAGCAGTGTACACAAAGATATGACCATATTGAACCTCTGTATATATGACCACTTCTTTCCATATATAGATGAAGACCTTTACACTCCTCGCCTGGTACAGCCAGACCGGGACCGGCAGGCATCTCATGCATACCTTGTGTCAGGATATCCGCTCAATAGCGCCTTCAAAGCCTATGACATGAACTCTGACGCTTATTTCATTCACAAATAAAGGCAGTATGACCGCACCCAAAGTATCATTCATCATACCTTTCTATAATAATGGAGAGACACTGCCTGAGACCATAGACAGCATACACCGCCAGGACTATAGCCCATATGATATCTGGATAGTAGATGATGGATCTACAGACCAGTACTCCCTGCAGGTACTGGAGCGCTACAGGGCAGCCCCGGGCATCACCGTATTGCACCAGGTCAATGCAGGCCCCAGCGTAGCACGCAACCTGGCCATACGACAGACAGAGGCAGACATCATAGTACCGCTAGACTCTGACGATCTGATCCGGCCCGGCGCTCTGACCATCGCAGTGAAGGCACTAAGTGAAAACCCTGACGCAGATATCATCTATAGCGACCTGCATCTCTTTGGAGATGTGGATGAGAGCCGCCATCAGCCACCGGTGCAGCTCCGCCGCCTGTTGCTCTACAATACTGTTGCGTTATGCACTTTTATCCGAAAGAAGGTTTTCGATGATATAGGCTACTTTGATGAAACTATGAGCAAGAAGGGACTGGAGGACTGGGAGTACTGGATCAGGGCACTCGCCGCAGGCAAAAGGTTTCATCATATACCGGAGCAGCTCTTTGATATCCGCGTCCGCTCCACCTCGCGTACCTTTACCCAGGCCAATGTCCACCTCCAGGAGCTCAAAGCATATGTGTATCAGAAGCATCTCGGTACCTTTGCTAAAGAGTACGAGCAGATGTTTTATCATATCCGCTGGCTGGAGTCTACACCCGGCGTACGCCTTATGGATCTTGCCTTGTGGCCATGGCGTCGGCTCAAAAAGGCCATGGGCAAAAGCTAATGATCTGCACTGCTATTTTACCACACCTTCCTTCGTCGGCACCACTTTTTTGATCGTCCCGTCAGCATTGTAGTAGAGATGGTCTACACAGGTAGAGCGGCTATAGTATTTCTTCAGGCTCAGCCTGCCACCTTTATGCGCGTTGATGTATTTATCTGAGGTGTGGTAGAAAAGATACCATTGCCCTCTGTACTGCGTGATAGAGGCATGATTGGTCACACTGTTCACCTTGCCCAGCACCACACCTTTGTAGGTGAAAGGGCCATACGGACTATCACCCATGCCATAGAGTATCTGTCCTTTGCCAGAATACGAGATATAGTACTTGCCATTATACTTATGCATCCACACCGCCTCAAAGAAATGATCGACGCCCCTCACCTGCCGCACCGTATCTGAGAAGGAGATCATGTCCTCATTCAGCCTTACGATGTTGACCTCATTCTGCCCAAAGATGAGATACGCCGTACCATCATCATCTGTAAAAACACAAGGATCTATCAGTGACCGGCCCTCCACCACACCCGGCGTCTGCCGCGTCACAAGGGCTCGACCCAACGGATCATGAAAAGGCCCATACGGCCTGTCAGACACCGCCACACCTATCGCATCTCTATCTACAGGATAGTAGAAGTAATACTTCCCATTCCTATAGGCACAGTCTGGTGCCCAGGCATATTTCCTGGCCCACTTCAGACTATCCAGGCTCAGCGCCACACCGTGATCGGTCCAGGCCTGCATATCTGTGGTAGACAGCACATGCCAGTCCCGCATATCAAACCAGTGCGAGCCTTCTATATCATGAGAGGGATAGATGTATAGCGTATCATTGAAAACCCGGGCGGCAGGATCGGCAGCATAGATATCCGTAGCGATAGGGGTTTGCCCAAAGCTATTCTGCAAAGTGGTAAAAAGCAAAATAAAAGATACAATTCTCATACTGACACCTTTAAACTCCCTTGACCGTGGTCAAATCAATTGCTAATGCCTGATATCGCTGACACGGATGCGAAGTATATGCGGTTTTGCAAAGTAGTCAAAGACGAAGTGAAAATACCATCTGCTTCATAGAGTTTTATATTTTTGATTTCAAAGAATTTCAGTTAGTCTCTATGAAAAAACAACTGCTGTGGATTTGCGTCACCTTGATTTCCCTGGCCACCTACGCGGGTAGCACCGCACCTCATGGCTTCTCGCATCAGGCTCCGGTTTCCTTTGTGGAAAACAAAGGACAGATCACAAATCAATATGGCAGTCACCGGAGCGATATCGGATACAGTATCAAAGCTACCGGCGGGTTGCGTATTTTCATATCTGCTGGCAAGATCATTTATCAGTTTGCTCCTCCATCCCCACATGGCGACAATAAAACAAACCTCCTGATGGCAGGGTGCCCGGTGACCGGTAGCTGCACAGACTACGCCACCAGCCGTATGGAGGTGGAGCTGATGGGGGCAAATAAGGAGGCCAAAGCCATCGCCGCAGATACTTTAGCATATTATGAAAACTACATGAGGGACAGCACAGGTGCTCAGTCACTGGTATGCCGTGCATATCGGCGTATCACCTATCGCAATATTTATCCCGGCATAGACTGGACATTGTATATCAAAGATGGCAGTCTGGAGTATGAGTTTATCGTACATGATGGTGGGCACGCCAGTGACATCTCTGTCCACTATGGCGGCTGTACAGATCTTAGCCTTTGTGCTACCGATGGCAGTCTGACCGCTACTACCCCGCACGGCATTATCACCGAGCACGCACCGCTATCTTTTACCACTGGTGGTATCCCTGTAGCTAGTAGTTACCGCTTGCATGATCGCACTATTACCTATGATATCGGCAGCTATGATGGCACTCTGATCATAGACCCGGCTCTGTCCTGGGCCACTTATTTTGGTGGTTCCTCTGAGGACATATGCACCGGAGTGGCAGCTGATGGATATGGCAATGTCTATATAGCCGGATACACTACCAGTAATGATAATATAGTAACGGAAGGCGCTTATCAAGACACATTCGGTGGCAATGGCTTCACAAATTTGATCACCTCCAGCTCGTTCCTCGCCAGATTTGACAGCTCAGGCAATCTTCACTGGAGTACATACTATGCCGGTACGTACAGCTTTAATAGCTTCGTAGATGTCACAGTAGATAGAGACGGAGATGTATACATCACTGGCACGACTACCTGTAGCAGTAGCGTAGCGACGCCGCACACCTTTCAGACCAGCTATGGCGGCGGCTGGGATGGCAACAATTCCTATCTGGCCAAATTCAGCAATACAGGATCGCTGATATGGGGTACGTACTATGGTGGCACAGTGACGGGATATGGCAACGTCAGCAGTATGGGCGTAGCTTTAGACCCAGCAAAGAACATTTACATAACAGGCTATACCGATAATCTCGGCATAGCTACACCCGGTTACTATCAGGGCTACCATGGCAATAATGATGCTTTTCTCGCCAGTTTCAATCAAAACGGCATGATCAGGTGGTCTACTTATTATGGTGGCACTGATATCGACCAGAGCTTTGATATAGCTACTGACGCCTCCTGTCATGTCTACTTTACAGGCATGACTGCGAGCACCTCCAGCATAGCCTCTGCAGGCTCTTATCAGGACACGTTTGGTGGAGGATCCAGCTATCATGGAGATGCATACCTTGCCAGGTTTGATAGCTCTGGCAGACGCGTGTGGGGCACATACTATGGTAGCCGCGATGATGAAAGTGGACGTGGTGTAGCTACAGACATTTATGGCAATGTCTTTATCACCGGCATTGATGAGACGTACTTTGGACCTGGGTTTGTCTGCAAATTTGATTCCGGCGGTCATAAGCAATGGACATATAGTAGTACGGCGTTTCTGGGTTTTGCAATGAGTGCTAATGATTTTGGGGAAGTTTTCGTGGCTGGTCGTGATTCTGGTTTAGCCTATTGGGCCACATTTGACCATGCAGGTCATATTAATGAGCAAGCGTACTTTGGCACTTATCCTACTGATGCATGGGCCATCGCCGCCGATGACAATCATAATGTATATCTGTCGGGAGGCACCATGGCTATGTCAGGAGTAGCCACTCCGGGCGCCTATCAGACAGTCTATGGAGGCAGCGTAGACGGAGACGGCTTTCTGGCCAAGTATCATACGGCCGTATTGGGGCTGGACAATAATGAAGCATATGACTACCATGTGCAGCTATCTCCAAATCCTGCTTCAGGCTCAGTGCACATACATACCGACTATCTTGGGCCAGTGACCATGCGGATCACGTCTATATTGGGGCAAACATTGATGAACTATACCTTAAACACTACAGATGAGGTCATAGATATCAGCTCTCTTTCGCATGGCATATACCAGATGGTGTTTAGCGATCAGATATCGCAACACACGGAGAAATTAATCATACAATAACCTGATAGTCAACTCACAAAAGAACTCATTCTCCGGTTCAAAATCAATTCCCCTTAAAACTGCCGCTCAGTCGAAAAACTTGCGCTCGCTAAACCCTTCTACGTCGGACAAACAATTCCGGCCTGCCATCCTGTCTCTTTATTTATACATCCACCTGACAGGATCATACCGCCTTTGGTCACAAATCTTCATTTACCTGCCATCATGGCGGGCATTTTGCCGTGGCATACAGATTGAGTAAGGGGAAGAGACCTTTAAAATTTAAACAACAAACCAAAATACAACAGCAATGGGAAAAGTAATCGGAATTGACCTGGGCACTACGAACTCCTGCGTGGCCGTAATGGAAGGAAATGACCCTATCGTCATAGCCAATGACGAAGGCAGGAGAACGACGCCATCTATTATTGGATTTCTCAATAATGGTGAGCGTAAGGTAGGTGATCCGGCCAAGCGCCAGGCGATCACAAACCCTACCAAGACCATACAATCTATCAAGCGATTCATGGGTATGAACTACTCCGCTGCGGGTAGCGAGATACCCCGTGTACCATACAAAGTAGTAAAGGGCGACAATGACACCGTACGTGTGGACATAGATGGCCGCCTCTACACAGCGCAGGAACTCTCAGCTATCATCCTCCAGAAGATGAAGAAGACGGCAGAAGACTACCTGGGCCAGACAGTGACCGACGCGGTGATCACCGTACCGGCCTACTTCAATGACTCTCAGCGCCAGGCTACCAAGGAGGCCGGCGAGATAGCAGGCCTCAATGTACGCCGTATCCTGAATGAGCCTACTGCAGCAGCCCTCGCCTATGGCCTGGACAAGCAGCACAAGGACATCAAGGTAGCAGTATATGACCTCGGTGGCGGTACCTTTGATATCTCCGTACTCGAGATGGGTGACGGCGTGTTTGAGGTCAAGTCTACCAATGGTGATACGCACCTCGGTGGTGATGACTTTGACCACGAGATCATGACATGGCTGGCTGATGAGTTTCAGTCTGAGGAGCGCGTAGACCTGCGCAAGGACCCTATGGCCCTCCAGCGTCTGAAGGAAGCTGCCGAGAAGGCCAAGATCGAGCTGTCTGCCTCTCAGGAGACAGAGATCAACCTGCCATACATCACTGCCATAGACGGCGTGCCTAAGCACCTCGTAAAGAAACTGACACGTGCGAAATTTGAACAACTCTGCGACAAACTGGTCGAGCGTACCCTCGAGCCATGCCGTCAGGCGCTGAAAGACGCGGGACTGAATGCGAGCCAGATAGATGACGTAATCTTGGTCGGCGGCTCGACCCGTATACCTAAGATACAGGAGGTCGTAGAGAAGTTCTTTGGTCGCAAACCTAACAAGGGTGTAAACCCGGATGAAGTAGTAGCCGTAGGTGCAGCCATACAGGGCGGTATCCTCAGTGGCGAGGTGAAAGACGACATCGTCCTCGTAGACGTGACGCCTCTCTCCCTCGGCCTCGAGACCCTCGGTGGCGTCATGACCCGCCTGATCGATAGCAATAGCACCATCCCTACCAAGAAGTCACAGGTGTTTACCACCGCTCAGGACAATCAGCCATCTGTAGAGATCCACGTCCTCCAGGGCGAGCGCTCTATGGCCAAGGACAACAAGACCATCGGCCGGTTCCACCTGGGTGACATACCACCTGCCATGAGGGGCACTCCACAGATCGAGGTGACCTTTGATATAGACAGTAATGGTATCATCCATGTATCTGCCAAGGATAAAGGCACTGGTAAAGAGCAAACTATACGTATAGAAGCTTCATCAGGTCTGAGCAAGGAAGAGATCGAAAAGATGAAAGCCGAGGCTAAAGCCAACGAAGACAACGATAAAAAGGCTCGCGAAGTGGCTGAAAAAGTGAACATGGCTGACAGTTTGGCATTCCAGACAGAAAAGCAGTTGAAAGAATTTGGCGATAAAATACCCGCCGACAAGAAAACTGCCATCGAAAATGCTTTAACAGAACTCAAAAATGCATTAGGTTTGCCGGATAAAGATCTGGCAAAGATCGATGCGGCATCAGAAGCTCTGAACACAGCCTGGAACGCAGCCTCTGAAGACATCTACAAAGCTCAGCAAGCACAAGCTGAAGCCGGCGCACAAGGACCAAATCCGGGTGAAGGCCAGCAAGCTCAGGGCGGCGAACAGAACAACGTGAGCGATGTAGAGTATGAAGAAGTAAAAGACAACAAGTAAGACTAGAGACGCTAGACTTGAGACAATAGACAATGCAATTGTCGTCCCTCGTCACCCGCCCCTTGTCCCTCTTATAAAGACGCTGTTGACTTTGTTGCCATGTATTTCACTATACTGGCACATTTTCAGATCCCCCCGGCCTTCCGGGGGGATTTCTTTTTGGACCACACTCTCCCCACCTTTGTTGTTCACTTTAGCATAGACTGCCACATTCTTTCCCCATCCTGTCCGGTCTGGGCCGGGGCACGCTAGTTGCCTTATCCATCAGTGTGATGATTTACTGACTCTCAAAGCACTGCATTATGAAAAAGATACTACTCTCCGCCATCCTCCTCACACTCACCACTATCTCTTTCTCACAGGCGCTCACCCGGTCTCAGCTGCGCGAGGGTTTCCTCCGCGCGGTCAAGACGCGTGCAGCACTGGATTCCTTTACACTGACACTCGACCTGCGTACTACACGTACCTCCACCGAAGAGTGCTACCTGGGCATGTGCGATGCCCTGCAAATCAGCTACATCAGCGGCATGTGGAGCAAGCTCAAAATGCTGGACCGCTCTCGCACCCATATAGGCAAGGCTATAGCCGCCGCTCCTCAGGATGCAGAGTTGAGGTTCCTTCGCTTTATGCTGGAGCACAATATCCCTTCCTTCCTCGGCATGAGTGCTCATATCCGTGAGGATGTAGCCTTTGTGCTGGACCACGGCACCTTCATGGACGAAGATGCTGAAATGAAGAAGATGGCTATAGAGTACCTCATCTCCTCCAGGAGGTGTAGCTCTGCTCAGACAGCCATGCTGCAAAAATCTCTCGACGACCTGAAGCGTAAGCAGTACGCCCAGCGCTAAGGAGGTGGATAGATAAATTTGGCAGAGCCGTTTAGCGGCGTACATTTGAGTAAACCAAAACTCATAAGTATGCTCAACTTCACACTCCCCGCCCCGGCTACCATAGGTATCGCAGCGCTCGTACCCACTATCTTAGGTTTCATCTGGTATCATCCTAAAGTATTCGGTACTGCCTGGATGAAGGCTGCCGGTGTCACCCCCGAGAGCGCCAAAGGAATGAATATGGCTGTCGTATTCGGTGTATCCCTCCTGCTCAGCTTTATGCTGGCGGCTTCTCTCCTGTCAGCTACTATCCATCAGTTTGGGTTTATGTCTATGCTCATGCTGGGCAAGGATCAGAATCCCGGCATGACCGACAAAAGCTCCGAGCTCTACGGCCATGTCAAGTTTATAATGGACCACTACGGCACAAACTTCCGCACCTTCAAGCATGGTGCACTGCATGGCACCATACTAGGCATCATGACCATACTACCGGTGATCGCCACAGGCGCTATGTTTGAGCGCAAGGGCTTCAAGTATATCGCTATCAATGCAGGCTACTGGATCGTAGCGCTGGCTATCATGGGTGCTATCATCTGCCACTTTTTCCCATATCCGCCGGCTATGTAGTAGCCCGGCTTCACTGATATTATACAGGCCTGTAGCGATACAGGCCTTTTTTGTCTGTGTATATCATCGGTGTATTTCCTCGCATATTATGGGTTACTTCGCACAGCAATGTCAAAACCACTCATACTCGTAGTCAATGATGATGGCATCACCGCGCCGGGCATCCGCGCGCTGGTAGAGGCCGTGCGCCCGCTGGGCGATGTAGTAGTCGTAGCGCCAGACTCTCCGCAGTCTGGCATGGGCCACGCTATCACGATCAATAAGCCTCTCCGGCTGCACCAGGTAGACCTCTTTGAGGGCATCCAGTCATATCACTGCTCAGGCACTCCGGCAGACTGCGTCAAGATAGCTGTAGACAAGGTCATGCACCGCCACCCGGATCTCTGCGTGTCTGGCATCAACCATGGCTCAAACTCATCTATCAATGTGCTCTACTCCGGTACCATGTCTGCAGCTGTAGAGGCTTGCCTGGAGGGTATACCATCCGTAGGCTTCTCTCTATGCGACTACAGGCATGAGGCAGACTTTGCTGCGGCAGCGCACTATGCCCGTATCGTGAGTCAGCAGATACTGGCCAATGGCCTGCCTAAAGCTACACTCCTGAACGTGAACATACCTCAGCTACCTCTGGACCGTATACAGGGTGTGAAGGTGTGCCGCCAGGCGGTGGCCAAGTGGGAGGAAGAGTTTATAGAAAGACAGGACCCCTATGGCAGAAACTACTACTGGCTGTCGGGCAACTTTGTAAATCACGATCACGGCACTGATACCGATGAGTGGGCACTGGCTAATGGCTACGTAAGCATCGTGCCGGTGCAGTATGACCTGACTGCGCATCACGGCATAGCCCACCTGAACGCTAACTGGAAACTATAATACCCGCTCTACCATGTTCAATAAAATACTGTCACCACACCCGACCATATACAAATGGGACCGCCCATGGATAGGTATCCTGCTCGGATTGACCGTACCATTTGCCGGCATATTCATAGTCTATCTGATATCCGTAGGTTCGCACTTCTTTGGTGAGGGGCAGCCGGGCATCGTGTCCTTTCAGACCATATTGCACTCTATGAGAGACACCACGCTGCTGGTCCGCTACATGAGTGTAGGCTGCGTGCTAAACCTCGGCGTGTTTTACCTTTTTATCAATAGGGACTACTTCAATGTAGCACGCGGTGTGATCATGGCCACTATGATCATAGCCCTGCCGGTCATGCTGGGTATCGTGCGCAGCTGGTTCCTCTGAGCAGACAAATAACGCTATCTTTCCCCTGTGAAATACTACATCATAGCCGGCGAGGCATCCGGAGACCTGCATGGGTCTAACCTGATCAAAGCTCTGCGCGCTGAAGACCCTCATGCAGATATACGCTGCTGGGGTGGTGACCGTATGGCAGCAGCCGGCGGCCATGTGGTGAAGCATATCCGTGACCTCGCCTTTATGGGCTTCGTAGAGGTGGTGAAACACCTGCCCACCATACTCAGCAATATCAGCTTCTGCAAAAAGGATATACTGGCCTATCAGCCGGATGTCGTCATCCTCATAGACTATCCGGGCTTCAATTTCCGGTTGTTTCCTTTCATCAAGGAACATGGCTTCAGGCTCTTCTACTATATCTCACCACAGCTATGGGCGTGGAAGGAAGGCCGCGTCAAAAAGGTGAAACAGTACGTAGACCGGATGTTTGTGATCTTTCCCTTTGAGAAGGAGTTTTATGCGAAGCATGGCATAGAGGTAGGCTTCGTAGGGCATCCGCTGCTGGATGAGCTAAAGGAGACAGAGAACGAAGGACGAGGAGCTAAGACAGACAGCAGAATCATTGCACTGCTCCCCGGTAGTCGCCGGCAAGAGATCAGTAAGCTGCTTCCCGAATACATAAAAGTCATCCCGCATTTCCCAGGTTACAAATTTGTGATAGCAGGCATCAGCGGATTGGGCCGCGACTTTTATGAGAGCCTGATGGGTAATGCCCAATGCGAGATAAGATGGGATGATACCTACGGGCTGCTGCATGAGTCGCACGCCGCTATCGTCACATCGGGCACAGCTACACTGGAGACTGCACTACATGGTGTACCTGAGGTGATCTGCTACAAGGCGGGTACCATCTCCTACTACATAGCACGCCAGCTGGTAAAGGGTATCAAATATATCTGCATCGTAAACCTGATAGCAGACAAACCGGTGGTCACCGAGCTGATACAGCATAATGTAAATGAAGCCAGACTGGTGCGAGAGGTGAAGAGTCTACTAGATGCAACTCAGAGAGAGAGGATATTCAAAGATTATGAAGAGGTAAAACAAATGCTGGGCTCTGCGGGAGCATCGGCCAGAGCGGCTCGGCTCATGGTAGCCTACCTCAGAGATACTACTCCGGCAGGTCAATAAAAAAATCAGATACCGGCACCTTCAGCACCTGGCTGATAGTATAGAGTGTACCCAGGGTAATATTGGTTTTACCAGACTCAATACGCGACAGGTTAGACTTTTTGATATCACTCAGCAGAGACATTTTGCCCAGTGATAGGTTTTTTCCCTTCCTGACCTCGCGGATACGCTCACCCACTTGCTTTATGAAAAGCTCTTTGCTCAACTCGCTTGTTTAATGCATCTAAAGTGCAAGTAAAGCGTATTCTATTTTATAACAACAATCAGCTTGTCGCATGATATGAGATTATACACATTGCTCCAAAACGTAATAAATCAGATGAATATTTCCCCCAATATTACTATTAGCAATGGTTCAAGACGCGTGCTAATCGATTGATTTATAAAATATCGTATAGGGTGTATGATAATTGTCATGCTCTATTGTGAGAAAATACAGTTTGCTGGAAAACTAACATCATTCCGCTTGATAGCTCAAAAGCAAACCTTGCACCCACGAAAACTGGGACATGAGAGAAAAATCATCACAATTAAAAGCTATAACCCTGAAAGATAAACTAAAGGTCAGCCAAACACAACTAAACAATGCGCGCAAAGACTACCAGAGTCTGATAGATAGCCTGGATGAGGTGATCTGGTCCGCCGATGTGCGGCAAAACAAATTGACATATATATCGGCTGCCTGCATAGATGTATTCGGAGACTCCCCCGAAAATCTCATAAAAGATATCAACTTCTGGAAGCGTCTCGTTTTGCCATCAGATTTAAAACTATTAGACCTGCAACCTGAAGATTTTGCCGAAGGCAAGACCGTAAAAAAACAATACCGGATCTCTCTGAATAATGAGATCAAGTGGCTCGAGACTAAATTCACCCCGATAGTGAATCCATCAGGAGCGCTAATTCAAATGAATGGTGTGACGCGCGACATCACCCGCGGGAAGAAGGGACAAAAAGCGCTACTAGAAAGCGAGACGCTTTTTCGCCAGTTTTTTGACGATGCACACGAGGCCATTCTGGTACTGGATGTTGCTACGGGATTTATTTGCGACTACAATAAACCAGCACTATCCCTATTCGGATACACAGGCACTGAATTCCTGAGTTTTACTCCGGGTATGCTGAGTACACAGTATCAGCCGGATGGGCAGCTCTCTATAAATAAAGCAGAGATGCTCATAGGCCGCACAGTAAATGGCGAGAAGCCAGTATCGGAGTGGCAGATCAAAACCGCAGAGGGTAAAGAAATCATATGTGAGGTGCGCCTCAGCCGCATATCGGTGCAGGGAAGAAACATGATACGGGCTATGATAATAGATATCACTGAGCGGAAGACAGCAGAAGCCGAGATCAGAGCACTGAACGAGTCGCTGGAGCAGAAAGTGAAAGAAAGAACTGCGTCGCTCGCAGAGGCAAATGCACAGCTGGAGTCCTTCGGCTACACGGTCTCTCATGACCTGCAGGCCCCGCTCCGCATCATCAGCAGCGTAGCTATGATACTGAAGGGGCAGTATGATAATAAACTGGATGAAGAAGGAAAAGAAATGCTCCAAATGCTGACCGCCAGTACAGGCAAGATGAGCAGGCTGATAAAGGAGTTGCTGGACTTTGCCCGCCTGGGCAATGAGACCTGCAAGCAGGAGTATATCAATATGACAGCACTGGTACACGATGCTATAGATGAGGTATCCTTTACTATGCCGCAATACAAACCGAAATATGTGGTAGGTGAGCTCGCAGATACGCGCGGTGATAGCCATCTGATGCGCCAGGTTTTGTTTAACCTCATAGGCAATGCCGCAAAGTACTCATCTAAAAAAGATAATGCAGAGATAAGCATAGGCTCGGAGGTAAATGATGGTGTCGCCACATACTACGTAAAAGACAATGGTGCAGGCTTTGACATGCGGAGTGCAGACAAGCTATTCGGGGTATTCAAGCGGATGCACTCGGACTTTGAGTTTGAGGGTACAGGTATAGGCCTGGCCACAGTGAAAAGTATCATCCTACGCCATCAGGGACGCGTATGGGCAGAGGCAGCACGGGGTCTGGGGGCCTGTTTCTATTTCACCCTACCGGCTGTAGGGTACGGCGCCGCTGGTCCGGTAGGACTGGCAGAGCCAGCTGCGATGTAATGCAATAAAAACCATTGGCCGATTTGCAGAAATGGCAAGAAGGATTAGATTTGCACCACCTTGGGGGATTAGCTCATTTGGCTAGAGCGCTTGCATGGCATGCAAGAGGTAATCGGTTCGACTCCGATATTCTCCACAAAGCTCCTGTTACGGGAGCTTTTTTATTTTCCCTCGCAATAGTCTTTGATATACTGGTCTGCCTCTTTGCTGCCACGCAGCCGGGCCTGGTGAAAGTCTGCACAGGCGGCATCCTGATCTTCCATACCGGCCTCGGCCATGCCACGTATCAGGTAGGCACGGTCATTCTTCGGGTCATCGTGCAGTACGCGATTGAGGTCCATCTTAGCGTCTGTGAAGCGATGTAGTTTAGCTAGTATGGTACCGCGATTGAGGTAGGCGCGCGGATAGGTAGTATCCAGCATGATGGCCACATCCAGATCCATGAGTGCCTCGTTGTACTTTTTCACATCACCATAGGTAGTACCCCGGCTGAAATACCCCCGGCTGAAAACGGGATCTAACGCTATGGTACGTGTATAGTCCACTATAGCTGAGTCAAAGCGCTGCAATTTGACGAGGGTATTGCCGCGATTGTAGTATGCCTCCTTATATAGGGAGTCATATTTGATAGCCAGAGAGTAGTCCTTTACAGCCGCGTCATATTCATGCAGCGCAGATTTGGCATTTCCCCTATTGTAATATGCCTTTGCAAACCGGGGCTCCAGCGTGATGACTTTATCCAGATCGGCTATGGAGCCTTTGTAGTCATGCGTCTGAGCCTTGGCATTACTGCTTTCAAAAAGCTGCTGCGCGGTCTGGCCGTAGCACCGCGCACAGCCACTATAGCAGAGCACAAAAAGTATAGTAAATACGAAGCGATGCACAAGCCTACCGTTCATGATAACAATCCTTAAACATGCTGATAATTTGCCACAATAGGAAAATCCGTGGGCGCATCTTTCGTCGTTTATACCATTGCAAAAGCTCCGCTATGTACAAGAAAATATCGCTCAAACCTTATCCTAACGGCTGGTACGTTTTAGCCAACTCCGATGAAGTGAAAACGGGAGACATCCTGACCAGGCAGTTTGTAGGTAAGGAACTGGTCATATTCCGGACTGCATCCGGGCAGATAGCCATATCTGATGCGTACTGCCCGCATATGGGCGGCCACTTTGGCTACGGCGGATCTGTGGAGGGTGAATCTATCAAATGCCCCTTCCATCATTTCTGTTTTGATACCAAAGGGGACTGCACGGCTACCGGCTACGGCACTAAGCCCTCTCCAAAGCTGAAGCTACCCATCTGGCACTCCCGTGAGCGTAATGGATTTATACTCGTGTACTATGATGAGCACGGCAATGCACCGATATGGGAAGTGCCGGACATAGATCAGACAGGTTGGAATAAAACTATCACCCGCGACTATGAACTGGAGAGCCACCCACAGGAGACTACAGAAAATAGCGTAGACATAGGCCACTTCACCGTAGTACATGGCTACAGCAATGTAAAGCAGCTCAAAGACCTGATGCTGAGTGGTCACTATCTCAATACCCGCTATGCCATGACGCGGCAGGGTACCCTACTCAGCCGCAAGGGTACGCTGTCTACTGAGTTTGACGTGCATGTGTATGGGCTCGGATACTCTTATGTAGAGGTAGATATACCAGCGCTGGGGCTCAAGACCAGGCAGTTCGTCTTCCCTACGCCGCTGGGAGATGGCCGGATCAATCTCAAGATAGGCATGAGCGTAAAGTATATAGATAAACCCTCCACTGTGCATCCCCTGCTATCTCTGGTGCCCGCACCGGTATTTAACCGTATCGTATCTCAGCAGGCATTCAAGGGCTATGCGCATGATGTGAGCCAGGACTTCAAAATATGGCAAAACAAGATCTACATAGACCCGCCTGTGCTGGCCAAGGGTGACGGGCCTGTAGCACAATACAGGATATGGAGCCAGCAGTTTTACTACCCGGACTAGATGCGTGAGATGCCGGACACTTTGGTAAAGATGCCACCCGTGATCAGATAGACCGCGCTCAGCCCTGTCCTGAAACCCAAAGGTATCAGGTACCATATGCTACGCTGCTGCGGCAGGAAGTACCGGGTAAACTCAGGGCGCGACTCCAGCAGTGTGAGCATGATGAAAATACGTTTGCGGAGCGGCGACTGAGGGTGGGTCACTGCCAGGCCACTATCCACCAGTTTCATATAGAAGGACGAGCGCAACATGGCATCCCAGGTGCGCTGCTGGTCTGGCGTGAGGATAGCAAAGAGCTCCTGCACAGCCGCCGTATAGTGCTGTACGGTAGCCTCGGGGCAGTCCTCCCCTATCAGGTAGCGCGAGAGTTTCTGCGCCTCGCCAGGTGCTATATAGAGTGGCTCTCTCATGCTTTGATCTTTGAGGCGAGATAGTGGTCGTAGCGCATCACTACGGCACCGGTCTGCTCTATCAGGTTTTCTGCCTTGGAGAAAACCTTACCACGGTTCACGTACATGAGCCAGTTCAGCGCCTTACTATCATTCATGTGCGGATGCATAAATGGCTCCTGATCTGTATCTACATCATACGGGTGAAAGTAACTAAGAACAGCGCCTCCTTTTGCAAAGGTAGCGCGAGCCTGGCTATTGAGTATAAAAGATGGAAAGAACCTGAAATACACGCCGCCACCAAATGGCACCTTGACAGGCCAGCTACCGATATTCATAGGTAGCTCGTAGATGCCATCATAGATACCTTCTCCTTTAAACTCAGGCCAGCCGAACAGTGGATTGGTAGACGGCAGCACAGAGCTGGAATAGGTGAATCCAAACTCACGCAGTACGCCGTAGGCCCATCGGCTCTGCTCAGTCATAGAGAAAGTCGGCGCACGAAAGCCTTTCACAGCAGTGGCTCCAAGGCCCGTAAGCGTAGTCAGGAAGTTCTCACAGTCCGTGCGAAACTGATCGGCTGTCATCTTGGTCAGATGTATATGAGTATCCGTGTGGCAGGCCGTCTCATGGCCACGACGAATGATCTCGCGGATCAGATCCGGATAGTCACGGGCAGTCTTGCCGACTATAAAGAAGGTTGCCTTAGATTGGATCTTATCCAGCCAGTCCAGGTATTTCAGCGTATTGGCAGGCACGGCCTCGCGGTACTGATGACCGCCGGGTATGAAGTCACGGACGTCCTCCAGATCGATGCTAAAGAGAAATACATTGGCCGGAGACGCACTCATTTTTTCACCATCATTTTGCGCATCTGAGATAGCTGCTCAGTGACCAGGCCCAGCATAAAGAAGATAAAGCCTGACACTACCAGCATACCGGAGCCCGTACTGATACCACCGCCACGGCGGAAGATGTGTATATCCCACGCTACTGCAAATACCACGCAGCAGACTGCTATAGTGAGGAAGATGCGCATAGGGTTGAAGAGTATCACCACATTGATGATCTCCATGATGGTCTCATAGGCTGTCTTGACATTGATCGTACTATCTCCGGCTACGCGCGGCTTGATGCGGATAGGCTCCTCCAGTACGCGGTGGCGCTGGCTGATAAAGACCAGCGCAATGATATCGCTATAGGCCATCGTATCAGGGCACAGCACAATATATTTGCGGGCCAGCTCTGTGCTGTAGATCTTCATACCAGAGTTGATATCATAGATATCCATCGGCATGAGGAAGCGGGCGATGCCGCGTATGATTGATTTGCCCAAGCCACGGAAGGCCGAAGCCTCTGCCTGCCCCTTGCGGCTGCCTACTATCATGTCTGCGTCCTTTTCTACCACTAGTTTGAATAGCTTATCTACATCATCCAGGTAGTGCTGGCCATCGGCGTCTATGGTGATCACATAATCAGTCTCCGCAGCCTGTATACCAGACTTGATAGCGCCACCGTAGCCGCGGTTCACCTTGTGGTTTACCACCTTGCAGCGAGGCTCATTGGCAAAGTGCTCCTGCAGCATTATAAGCGAACCATCGCGCGATCCGTCATTGGTGATCACGAGGCGGTAGTCGCGCTCATTCACAAAACGGATCAGCTCCGGCAGGACTACCGGCAGGCTCTCCGCTTCATTGTAGCATGGTATGACTATGGATAGGGTGGGTTTCAATGTCTGTTATTTTTGCTCCTTCAAACCTTTCTCGGCCAGTGCCAGGTTGTTTTTGGCCAGCTGTGATGATGGGTCCAGTTGTATTGCTTTTAGCAATGCCTCGCGGGCCTCTTTGTACTTCTTCATGATATTGTATGCCGAGCCGATATTATTGTACGCGGCGGCATAGTCGGGCTTCAGCTCCAGTGCCTTCTGCGCAGCGTCTACACAGCCCTGGTAGTCTCCGGCATTGTAGTATTGCAGGGAGAGGTTGAGATAGTTATCGGCAGACTTGGTGGTCTCTGCAGTTTCTTTAGCTACATCCAGCATAGACTTGCCTGAGGAAGCTAACTTGAGGTATTGCCCGGCCTGAGCGTCTGAAGGCGAGATGGCGAGTGTAGAGTTTGCGACCTTCTTGAGTTCCTCAAAGCGCTTCTGGGCATATAATAACTCCATGAGCATATAGCGGCTATCCAGATTGGCGCCGGACATATCCAGTACGGTATTCAGCATCTTGATGGCCTCATCATTACGTCCCTGATTTTTCAGGAAGCGGGCGTAGTAGTAGTATGAGCCAGGATAAAGATTACCACCTCTGTAGACACCTGCCTTGAAATACTCCTCCGCCTCTTCTTTCTTGCCTAGCGACTCTTTGAGTATGGCCATATTCACATTGAGGTAGGCATAGTTTGGCCAATGCTCCAGGCCACGGCTGTAGTAGCGCTCGGCTCCCTTCAGGTCACCTTTGCGCATCAGTGCCAGACCATAGTTCATCAGGCCACGGCCATTCGTAGGAGATTTCAGCGTACAGTCATACCAGAGGTTATCATCATTGCGCCATACCTCATTGCGTGTATGGGTGCCATAGGCGTAGCCAGACAGCAGCACCATGAGAAAGGCATAAAAGGTCCACTTGACGCCCTCTGTAGGCGGCCAGGCCTTTGCCACCAGCCTTACTATCAGGTACAGTGACCATACCACAGCGAGCGACAGACCCACAAAAGGGAAGAACATCCTGTGATCATTGGTCACCTCAGAGAATGCGACGATAGACGTAGGAACATTGGCCAGGAGAAACCATGACAGACCAAAAGCGATAGGCCTTGTCACCTTATGCTCAGATGTGATGATAATGAGTATGATCGTGAAAAGCAGGAAGGCGTAACCGAGGATAGCGTAGGGATCAGCGGCGGATCTGAAAATCACCCAATCGGTATCTGCCGTCAGATGCACCGGTGCAAACCAGGCTGTGAAATAATAGAAGATGATGTATGGCTGTGTGAGGCGGTACATCCATGTCTCTGCCTGTCCTTCAACATAGGTAGATGGCTGCATCTTGCTCACAAACAGGTAACCAGCCACGCACACTACCAGCGCCACTGCGGCAGGCAGGATGAGTTTGCCCAGCTCCTTGCTGCGGCTCGTCAGGATAGCTATGTACCCGGCATCTGCCTCAAAGAGTACCATATAGCACACCAGCAGCGGGCCAAACATGAGGGCAGATGGCTTGGTCAGAATGCCTATGACTACCGGTATCAGGTAGAGGAAGAATTTGCGGCTCACCGGTGATACTGCATACATGACAAGGCCCAGCACTACAAAGAAAGTAGAGAGCGAGTCACCACGCTGAATGATATAGTTGATAGTCTCGGCGCATACAGGGTGCAGCATAAACCAGGCTACCGCAAAGAGCGCTGCCCAGTCACGGTATTTATCATCAAAAGCTGCGATGGACAAGATACGGCTGAAGAGGACAAACATCAGTACGCCGAGCAGGATGAAGAAAGTAAAACTGGTCACGTGAAAAGGCACCATATTCTTCAGGTCATCGCTGAAGTGGTAATCTATGGCCAGCGTGGTGGTCAGCACGGGGCGGTAAGACTGATTTGGCGGCAGAGAGCTAGAGGTGGTGCCGTCTTTGAAAAAGAGGGGTATATTCTTCAGGTCCCTGATATAGGCATTGTTTTCTATCGTATGTGCATCGTCAAAATGCAGAGACCCCTGAAAATGATTTGAGTAGGTGATGCCCACGGCCATCATCACAGCTGCCAGCACCATCCATATCGTCCACTTGCTCATCTATGTATATCTGTTTTGGCCAAACCTACATGAAATTTGGTTAAAAATCATGCTCTATAGGCTCTGTGTCAGTACTGCGTGGATATTTTGTACAGGGTCATTTATGACCGGTGGCCAGGCCGCGCTCAGCAGCAGCCAGATTGATCTGTGCAAACCGTGACTGAGGATCCAGTTTCAGCGCCTGTAGTGCGGCTTGCTTTGCCTCATCGTATCTGCCCAGTTTATTATTGGCGGCAGCCAGATTATTATAGCCTTCGGCAAAGTCGGGTTTCAGCTCCAGCGCCTTTTGGGCATTGTCTATGCAGTCCTGATATCGTCCATCACGGTAGGCCTGACCGGAGAGATCGAGGTAACTTTCTGCGGTAGCAGGCATGGCTGTCGCAGCAGGTGTGTTGGCTATCAGACTTTGATAGTAGCTGGCCCTGCTATCTCCCGGAGAGACTGTCAGCACGGCTGCGGTCACCTTGCGCAGTTCCTCTACACGATGTTGCTTATACAGCAGCTCCATGAGCAGCTCACGGCCTTCCACATTGGCGCTGGAGAGCGCATAGGCTTTGTACAGGATGCTGATCGCCTCATCTACCTGCCCCTGCTGATTGAGGTACATGGCGTAGTAGTAGTAGCAGGGTGGGCAGGACTCACGGCCGCTCTCCACGGCATGCTTCAGGTACTGCCCCGACTCATCGTCCTTGCCCTGCTCATGCTTTACGATGCCCATATCGAGATTGGCGATAGCGTAGTCTGGCCTCCGGCGCAGTATCTCTGCAAACTGAGTCTCCGCCTCCGGCAAAGCCTTGCGTCTCAAAAGTGCCAGCCCATAGTCCAGATGTGCCCGCTCGCTCTGCGGCTCTTTGGCCACGGCATCAGCCCACAGGCTCTCCTCCGTCTGCCACACCAGTGTGCGCTCATAGGCACCATAGGCGTACCCTAGCAGACCGATAGCACAGATACCTCCTGCGACATAGTGGGCTACTTTGACTGCCTTAAACCGATGCCCCAATGTATCTACGAGCAGGTAGATAGCCCAAGATACAGCTATAGCGAGACCGATATTGGGAAAGAACATCCGGTGGTCGGTGGCCACTTCATTCAGCGCTATCCATGAGGTGGTCAGGTTGGCTATGAGGTACCAGGCGAGGCCAAAGGCGATAGGACGCGTACGCTCCCGCCTGGCGGCGAAAAAGATAGCAGCCGCCATAGCGACTATAAAGAGATACCCCACCAAAGCCTGCACCGCAAACGGCGACTCAAACACCTGCCAGCCATGATCTGCCGCCAGCCACAGCGGGGCAAACCACTCCACAAAGTAAAACCCCAGCACATACGGCTGTGTGAACCGGTACAGCCACGCATCTCCCCCACCCGGCTGATAGCTGTCTGGGGTCATCGCATTCACCAGCAGGCCTGCGGCGATAGCTGCGACCATTGCAATAACAATTTGAGACCATGGGAAAGCCCTAGCCGCTCCTGCTTTCTTTCGCTCGAAGAGCAGGATGTAAGTGAGCAGTAGTAAAGGAAAAACGACCGCGATAGGCTTAGACAAAATGCCTAGCAAGACAGGGATAACGTACATGCCGTATTTCCGCGACAGCGGTGATGAAATATAAAGTACCATGCCTAGCACGACAAAGAAAGCAGCCAGCACATCTCCCCGCTGCACGATGTAGCACACCGCCTCTGCACTGACAGGATGCAGCATAAACCAGCCTGTGGCAAAGGCTGCCACGATACCCGCATGCCGCTCATCTGCGCTGCTATAGACAGCACGGGTGAGCTGAAACAAACACAAGCCCAGACACAGGAAGATGACAAAGCTCGTGATGTGAAAAGCCAGCGTATCTGCCGTACCGCCACCGAGCTGATAGTCTATGGCCAGCGTAGTGGTGAGGATAGGCCGGTAGGTCTGATTGCCCGGCTGGGAGCTGGAGGTGGTGCCATCTGTGAAGAACTGCGGCACATGGCTCAGGTCGCGGATATACGCATTATTGACTATCGTGTGTATATCATCTATATGAAATGCACCATGAAAATGCTCCGAGTACACGATAGCCGTGAGTGCCAGGACCATAGCCAGCCCTATCCACTGCAGCTGCCTCATGCCTCCCGCGATTGACGGATCACCAATACATTTTGTGTTTTGTCAGATACTCTAAATCGCTCATCTATCCGCTCTCCTACTATCCAGACGATGCGCTGATCGCTCTCCAGTATCCAGACGGACTCCTTCTGATGGATGGCGAGTTTCTGGTCTTTGAAGTACTTGCTGACCTTTTTCTTCTTCAGCTTCATGCCAAAAGGATAGAAGTAATCTCCCTGCCGCCATGGACGCAGCAGTAGCGGAAATTTTACCTTGTCCAGATCGAGGAAGGCGTGTGTTTTCTCTTTGCCAATAACAACAGCCGCAGCCTCTACAGCAGCACACTGCAATGAGAAACCATCCAGCTTCACGAGGTCATTTGCATGCTCTATATAGATCGCTCCCCTATTACCTTTTGCCAGCTCGGTGACGATGAGGAAGCGGCGGTCCTTGACCACACGGGCCTGCTCTGAGAGAAACTGTTTGCCGCCATCGCTATCCAGCGCACCCAGCATATCATCTACCTGCGCGGCATTGAAACCGAATGATTTCAGATAATTAAAAAGTATTGACCTTCTGTCCTTTAGCTGCCTGAGCTTCAGTATTGGTATATAGATATCGCTGCCTCTCTGGAGGAAAAGTTGCTTAGCTACTTTACGGAAACGCGCCTCGTACAGATCCTCCAGATCAGAAAAAATACGGAGCCTGTCGGCAAAGCCTTGCTCCAGGCCGGGGTTGATCTCCTCTATCAGTGGCACCAGGCTATGGCGTATCTTATTGCGTGTATATTTTGTAGATGCGTTTGAGGCATCTTCCCGGTATACCAGGCCATGCTCCTTCTGAAAGGCGAGTATCTCTGCGCGGCTCACCTCCAGCAGGGGGCGTATCAGGCGGCCATTCTTTGGCAGCATGCCGCGGAGGCCTTTGATACCCGTACCTTTTATGAAATTGTAGAGGACCGTCTCAATGTTATCATTCAGATGATGGGCCGTAGCCAGATAGTGGAAGCCATGTGCCTCACGCATCTCGTGCAGCCACCTGTACCGCAGCTCGCGGGCGGCTACCTGCACGGATACCTTGCGCTCAGCCATGTACGCAGCGGTATCAAAACGGGTGCTGTAATGCGGTACGCCATACTTTGCAGCTATCTGCTGCGCCAGTGCCTCATCTCCATCGCTCTCCGCTCCCCTGAGTTGAAAATTGCAATGGGCGATGCCAAAGCGGACGCCCAGCTGGTGTAGCACCTCTGCCAGCACCACTGAGTCTACCCCACCGCTCAGGGCCAGCAGCACCCGCCTGCGGCGAAGGTCTATCTGGTGGTCTGCAGCGAGTATACGGACGGACTGGAGGAGCGACATAGTGGCACAATTTCACAAAAAATGCTCAAAGCACCAGCCCCTGACATAAAAATCATGCGATCCTGTCACAAAAGCATTTCTCACTGATATACCCGGTCCTGCGAGAGCGACGTACAGGTTTCCTGTTTCCCAGCCTGTGAAGGTGGGATAACAGGAAACGTGTACGAGCCGAGCGAGGACCTTATTAAATAAAAAAAGTCCGCTTAATGCAGCCCCTCTAAATCTCCCTAAAGGGAGACTTAAAAACCCCAAATGCACTTTCTGTTTTGTATTGAAGCCTCTCTTTAGGGAGGTTTGGAGGGCTAAAGCTAGTTACTGCTTTATAGTAAAATACCTACCCATGTACACCTATGTATATAGGTATAGCAGTTCGTTTTCAATACTATGCAAATATAGCAATTTTAACCAATTTAACCTTATCACAACATAAGGAGTTATTCACAAAAATGAAGATGTGCTGTCGTAGCCCGTTCCTCGTTCCTGCCTGTATAGAAAACGGAACGCGGAACGACGCACTTGATATCCGGGATACCTTTTGTTGCTTGTTGCCGTTTGTATAGAAACAGCAACAGGCAACAAACTTTATTACCCTCACAGGTTTCCGTTTGCCAGGAAACGGAAACCGGAAACAAGCCCCCTTTGTCTGGAAAGAGAACCGGAAATCAGATGCAGAGGTTGGTTGTTGTTGGGATTTGTATAGAAACAACAACAACTCCGGATAAAGATCTTGCGGGACAGTGTTTCCTGTTTCCGGTTACCAGGAAACGGAAACAGGAAACACCTGATCCGTCAGCTTTGGACAGGCGCAAAATGACTGTTGTTAATATTTACCGGATAAAAAGTCCTTTTTCCGTGTCATTTTAGTGTCAGGGCTATTAATATTTCGAAAAAAGTGGCGGCTGGCAAGCATTTAGCTGGACAAAACGCAACGATTGTTATATCGCCTCACTCTTTATAGCAAACGAGGACTAGGGATGAAGAACTATAAATTTAAGACGCTGAAGATTTTTGCCTCGGATGAATGGCTCGCAAACCGCACCCGTGAGTACCGCACCGTCTATGACAAAAGCGAGCTGAGCTACGTCTCTGCCGAGCTGGCTTTCTACAATAAGCAGTTTGACGAAATGGACTGGGAGGCGCATGTACGCATCAAGGCCTACGCCCACACGGGCACCGAGAAGCGCGAGATATGCAACCAGGAGGAGCGCCGCAAGATACGCCTGGATGAGAACGTGGTCTACGTCAATAAAGGCTGGGGCACGGCCACTCCGGGTACCTTCTGGGCAGAGGGTGAGTACAGCTGGGAGGCATATATAGATGAGGAGCTGGTGGGCAGCCGCCACTTCTTTGTGGAAAATGCCGGCGCTGTGACGCTGCAGAATAACCCATATTTTGATATCAGGTCTATCCGCTTTTTCACCGGTGACTACAATGCGGTCAACAATGACCACAAGGTATACCTGCGCACCATAGACCGCGAGCATACACAGTACCTGTACATAGAGTTTCTCGCTCAGAATAAACTGCTGAAGCCGTGGAACTGCGAGATCGTATTCAACTGGTACAATGCCGCCGGGCTCCTCAAAGCCCGCATAGAGCGTTTCCGCAAGGTAAAGGGCGAGGAGAATGAGGTCATCACCTTTAATGAAGGCTGGGGAAACGATACCCCCGGCACGTGGAAAGATAGCAACTATCGCCTCGAAATCACCTTTATGGACTGTGTGGTGGCTATCCTGCACCTGACCACCGGCGAGGATGACGTAGAGGGCGATGTGAGCATAGAGCATGTGCCGCATGCGCATATAGCTATAGCCACGCCTGATGAGCCGGAGGAGACGCTGGATATGCAGCTGCTGCGTCTGGGTGAGCTGGTAGGCCTGGAGGAGCTGAAGAAGGAGATCACCAATCACATCTCCTACCTCAACTTCCTCAAGATCCGCAAGGAGCGCGGATTCAACGACTCTGAGAGTATCAACCTGCATTCTGTATTTGTGGGCAACCCCGGTACGGGCAAAACCACTGTCGTGAAGCGCCTCGGCCAGATATACAAGTCTATGGGCCTGCTCAGCAAGGGTCATGTGAAAGAAGTGGACCGCAGCCACCTGATCGGTGAATACATAGGCCAGACCGCGCCTAAGGTGAAGAAGGTACTGGAGGAGGCCAAAGGCGGAATACTCTTTATAGACGAAGCATATGCGCTATCGCGCGAAGGCGAGGATGCGAAGGACTTTGGCAAGGAGGCGATAGAGGTACTGATCAAAGAGATGAGCGATGGCGGTGGCGATATAGCTGTGATGTTTGCCGGTTACCCTAAGGAGATGGAGACCTTCCTGAAATCTAATCCGGGCCTCAAGTCGCGCGTTGCAAATTATTTCCACTTTGAGGATTTCACGCCTGATGAGCTGCACGCGATAGCTATCAAGGCTGCACTGGATCGCAACGTGATACTGACCGATGACGCGAGCGACTATCTGGGCGAGCAGCTCATGGAGGGCTTTAGAAACCGTGACCGCACCTTTGGCAATGCGCGCTACGCGATCAGCCTCATAGAGGAGGCCAAGATGAACCTCGGCCTGCGTATGATGAAGCAACCCGACCTGAAGGATGCGAGTAAGGCTGAGCTATCTACTATCGAGAAAGAAGACATCGAGCTGGTATTCAAACAGCGCGATAAGAAGAAGTACCACATCACGATCAATGAGCGCCTTCTGCAGAGTGCTATGGACGAGTTGAATGAACTCGTGGGCATAGACAATATCAAGAACGAGATCAATGAGCTGGTGAAGCTGATACGCTTCTACAATGATATAGGCAAGGACGTGCTGAATAAATTCTCACTGCACACCGTCTTCCTGGGCAATCCGGGCACGGGCAAGACCACTGTGGCGCGTATCATGGGCAAGATATTTAAGGCGCTGGGCCTGCTGGAGCGTGGCCACATGATAGAGCTGGACAAGCAGGGCCTCGTAGCCGGCTATGTAGGCCAGACAGCCATCAAGACCGACGAGAAGATACGCGAGGCCAAGGGTGGTGTACTCTTCATAGACGAAGCCTACTCGCTGAGCGAGGGCAATGACTTTGGCCGTGAGGCTATAGAGACGCTGCTGAAGCGGATGGAGGATATGCGTGGTGACTTTGCGGTGATCGTGGCGGGCTATACCGAGCCGATGAATCGCTTCCTGGAAAGTAATCCGGGCCTCAAGTCGCGCTTTGACCGTATCTATACTTTCAGCGACTATACACACGAGGAGCTTTTCAAAATAGCGATCAATCTCTTCCGCTCTGAGAAGGTGCGCCTCACAGATGCAGCCTATGACTATCTGCAGAAGTATGTGAAGCACCTGTACGAGACACGTGACAAGTACTTTGGCAATGCACGCGAGATACGTAAGATGGTGCAGGATATCATCCAGAATCAAAACCTGCGCCTGGCCAGTATGGAGAAGGCTGAGCGAACACCGGAGATGCTGGAGAGCATCACTCTGGAAGACCTCTCCGACCTCAAAATGGAGGATGGCAAGAAAAAGGGTCTGGGTTTCAAATATTGACACCTCTCCGACGCGTATTTCTCACAATACATTTATAGTAGACTTACTACAAACCACTCTATAGCAGTACCGTAAAACTAGTAGTGGCCAAAGCCCTCCCCTGGCTTTTGCCGCACCTATTTTCCGGTTCTGACGAGTACCCCCATTATTCTTCATGACCTGAGTTTTTTATTCTGCGCCTGCCTGTGCGGGTGTTTTGCGAGCATTAAAACCTCAGACCATGTACCTGCTGCTACACTATCTGCGCGCCTCCTGCCTGCTGGCCATGCTACTCTGCGGCTGTCATGCCGGTGCGTCTACTACAAATTATTTTTACGCCAGGACCGAGTCACACACGACCAGTGGCCTCTGCATAGGCTGCTCTATTCTGACGCCTTCTAATGCGGTGGATACGGGCGTCAAGACCACCTTCAGCACCATGAAGCTCACCGTGAGTGTCCTGGGCGCGTACGTGACACAGCGGCTCACCTTTACTACCACTGCTACAGCCAATCAGGATGTGTACATACTGCTGGAGAGCACTACCGGCAGCCTGCTCAGTGTGACCGGGCTGGGAGGGCTGGATATCACGTCCTATAAAGCTGGTGTATCAAACCTGGACACTAAAGCATCCACGTCCTTTGCCATAAGCCTGCTATCCGGGTCTGCTACCAAGTACGTGATCAAGGTCCACCAGACGAAACCATTTGATGCTATAGAGCTGAAGCTGAAGGCCGGCATAGTCAGCGCCCTGACCAACCTGCGCGTCTACTCTGCCTGGTATACCACTGTGACACTGCCGGTGGAGCTGGCTACATTTGACGGCTACAGTGCCGGTGGCATCAATACGCTGAAGTGGTCTACAGCCTCTGAGATCAACAATGCCGGCTTTGACCTGGAGCGCAGCATAGATGGGGTAGATTTCACCGCCATAGCCACCATACCGGGAGCAGGCAATAGTAATGTGAGAACGGACTACAGCTATCATGATATAGATGCACCTGCCCTCTCCTACTACAGGCTACTGCAGCGTGACTATGATGGTCAGGTAGACTACTCTCCTGTCATATCTGTGCATGCAGCATCAGCCTATATGGGGCCTGTCACCATCGTATCCAATCCCTTTGAAGATCGTATATCAGTCCGGTACATAGCTGCTGAAGCAGAGACTGGCGAGCTGGCACTATATGACCTGAATGGGACAGTGGTGGCTACCACCTCACTAGCCGCTGTGGCAGGTCAGAATGAGCTCTCTCTGACGCATCTGGAGCAGCTCCCTGCCGGGCAATACATCCTGGCTCTCACTACAGCCACCATCTCCAGGCGTCTGCCTGTGATCAAGCTGTGAGATACCCTGATACTAGCGTAGGAAAATTTACTGCTTCACCACGTGTATGGTGCGGGTACTGCTACCGGTGGTCACCTTGAGAAAGTACTGGCCGGCGGCAAAGCTGCTCATGTCTATCTTTTGTACAGTAGTGCCCTCGTAGATATCTACATCACTGTGATACATGATGGCACCTACCACATTAGTGATCGTGATAGCACCGGATGCATTTTGAGCGTTGCGTACCAGTACATTTACGGCATCGGTCACAGGCACCGGGTAGACGCTCACTGTGGTAGTGATAGCTTCACCATTATAAATGGATATGACATCACTGTACGTGAAATTGCCATCAAAATCTATCTGACGGAGACGATAGTAGTTGTCTCCCAGCAGTGGCTTATCATCATTGAGCTCGTAGTCAGTCAGGGTATTAGTATTGCCATGCCCTGCTACATAGGCTATCTTCTGAAAGTCGCCTGCTGTGCTCATACGCTCTACGTCAAATCCGGCATTGTTGATCTCGGAGGCTGTCTGCCATACCAGGTGGTTGACACCATCTTTATTATAGCCATCAAAATTGATCAGCTGCACCGGCAGCGATACAGCTTTGAACTTGACATAATCGCCCTGCTGAAAGCCCTGGGTGAGATAGTGGCCACCCGCATTGTATACGTCTACTATGGCCAGCTCACCTATGGTACTGGTCAGTGTCCCTTTGTCTGTCACAAAGGTGCTGCCGCCTGCGGCGAAAACATGATAATCTGATATCTGTGCGTAGCTAATGCCACTGAGTGCAGCTGTAGCTAATAAGAGGATAAATTGTTTCATAACAGATAGGGTTTTATGATGCGTGATGAGGGTTGATACGGAATGCGAGGATGTCGTTTCGGAAGGTGATGCGGAAGGTCGTGCCGCCATTGTGGCCATCGCTGATAGAGATGCGACCGCCCATACTGTCTACTATCTTTTTGCAGATAGAGAGTCCTATACCGGTGCCGGCGTACTTCTTCTCTGTAGGCAGCCGGGTGAAAATATCAAAAACCTTATCACGGCTCTGCGCTGGTATACCGATACCATTGTCAGAGATGGTGATCTCAAAGCCCTCAGCGCCCATAGCCGTCTTGATCTTGACCATCGGGGTCTGGCTCTCGTTATATTTCAGACCGTTGGCTATCAGGTTTTGGAATAGCTGGAGCATCTGCGTACGATCTGCCTTGATCTCAGGGAGGCCGGCAGTGATGATCATGGCATTCTTCTCAGTCATCATCACCTGTAGGTTGAGCCGTATCTCTTCTATGATCTTTTCCAGCTTGATATTTTCTATCTGCGGATTGGCATCCACCTTGGCCAGTCGTAGCATGTCTATGATCAGGTGGTCCATGCGCTTGGCCCCATCTATGGCAAAGTGCAGGAAGTCACGCTGGTGCTCCGTGATATTGTCTCCCATACTACGCTCCAGCAGGCTCATGTAGCTATGGATCATACGCACAGGCTCGCGCAGGTCATGAGATGCCACATTGGCAAATTGCTTCAGGGCATTGTTTGACACCTCCAGCTTGTCTACATACTGCTGTATCTCTTCATTCTTCTGCTTGAGCAGTTGCGCCTCTTTCTCCTTCTGATCAGACTCAAATTCCTTCTTGGCCCTGGTCAGCGCATTTGTTTTATCCGTATTAAAGAATTCTTTCAGCAGCTTGTTGTACTTCTCCATGTAGACGAGCGCCTTCTCATACTGGCCATCCTGCTTGAGCAGGGCTGCCAGTTTCTCATAGCAGTTTGACAGCTCTTGCTTATTGTCTATTTCTAAGAATACTTTCTCAGCAGCATAGAGCATGCCGATACCTTTCTTGCGCTCTCCTATTTTGAAGTAGCAATCGCCGATACCCATCTTGGTCATGCCGCGCTCGTACTGCCTTTGATTCTGGCTGAAGTAGAGCAGCGAGCTATTGAAATGCTCAAGGGCCACTGCATAGTTGCCCAGGTTATTGGCCACGTAGCCCATATTGGCCCTGACTAGGGCCATGCTATATTGATCATTATTGGCAGTGTCTATAGCCAGTGCCTTTTCAAAGACCTCCTGCGCCTCCAGGTTCTTGCCCGCCTGCTCGTAAAAATTGCCGTACAGCAGGTAGCACTTGGAGAGGGTAAAAGTGGCATTGATCTCTGTGCTGATCTCGATGGCCTTCTGGAGGTATTCCTCGGTATCCATCTTGTATTGTGAGGCAGAGAGGAGCAGCGCCATATTGTAATAGTACGATGCCAGAAAGCGCTTCTCCTGCGCATTTCTTTCCTCTTTGCCCTCCAGCAGGCGGATACCTTTCAGATAGGTCTTCTGCGCCTCATGCACGTCTCCTTTAAACTGGTAGGCATTGCCTAGTGTCATGAAGAGCTTGTGGCCTATCACGAGCAGGTCCTCCCAGTCCAGCGACCGGAGCTGCTCTATGATGATGTCTATACCACCATCATAGTCACTGAGTACAAAGGTCTTGTAGTATGCCTCCAGATACCGGGTAGTAGCTATATCTATGAGGTCTAGTGAAAGCCGCGCTTTGACTATAGCGGCGTTGATGTATTCGATCGCATTCTTATTGCGTGCATCGCACAGGGTCTGCGCCTCGGTCACGAGGTCGTCAAAGGTCATCCTTTGATCTATTGTTACGGATTGGGCTGACATGGTAGTGAGGGTGGGGTTAGTTATCACTACGGCCTATCTGTGTCCAGTAGCTGCCATCCCAGATCAGCATCAGCGTTCCGTTAGGATTGAGCTGTGAGGAGTAGCCACTGGTAGATGTGAGCAGGTGCGTGGAGGCACCATTATTCAGCTGTATGCTGTGGCCGCTACCACCTATATTCTGACATTCTACGATCAGCATCTGGCCGACCTTGCTGCCCGGTGCGATGCTCATGCCAGCATTGCCTACTGAGGTTTTGACTATATAGAGGGAATAGTTTGGATTGATAGTGAAGCTACCACCTACGGTGAGTGTAGTATCGCTCACAGATACCGTTTTGGTGATGAGGTTTGCTGCTACCACTTTGCCGGTCTTGCTCACGGTGAGTGCATTGCCACGGGCTGTGCTGGTGCCATTGCCTACCTGAAAGAGGACATCAGATGCCGGTACACTGTCTACTGCGTTGGCAGAGGTATCGTTGTATGCACCTACTACCATTGAGTTTGGATTTTTGGCTATGACATTGTTACCCATTGCAGCAGAGTTAGTGGCCAGTGCAGCCGTATTTCTGCCCATGGCCAGAGAGTTGGCACCAGAGGCCAGCGCGTCCGTACCCATGGCTATGGAGCCTGATCCTATATTGGCGTCATCCCATGCAGTACCAGTCACGGTACCCGCGCGGAAGGCACCCTTCGCAGGTATCCACTCCATACGCTTGCCGGGGCCTGAGGCTGGTGTCACACCCGTATTGTCTCCCGTGGCCAGAAAAGCGCCACCTGTAGTGTAGCGAATCCCTTCTACTCCTCCCCTTTTGATGATCACGTCCCTGTTATCTATAGTGCCCAGCCAGTTATTCTGAGTACTGAGGCCGCTATTGCCACCGGCCATCCAGACCGGCTTATTGATCGTAAAGGTATTGCCAGCAGTCTGGATATTGAGGATACCTGTGGTGTCGTACTTTATATTTCTGATATCAGCAGCTGAGGTGCCTGCGTAGAGGGCAAATGGCACACTGAGCAGCTTTGAGGTGCCCATATTGGTATAGCTGGTACCACCTGTGAAGTCCATCTCGACCTGCACATACTTATCTGCTGAGCCCCACTGTATACCGCCAAAGTTGCCCTGCACGAGACCTCCTGCGCCTATGACCACGCTGAAGGTACCAAATGCGTTGGTCACCACGGTGTGGTGCTCCTGGTAGACTATGGCACCTGCGGCAGTGCTATCGTGTATGGTGATCTGGAGGCCTATGGGCTGATTGGTCAGGATCTGACCGGCATTATTCCTGGCTACAGATTGATAGTTGATACCCTGAGGAGCTGAGGAGACAGCTGATACCTGGGCACGGGTGGGCAGTATAGTCAGCAGAGACGCTACCGCCAGCAGGATTCTGGTAATTCTTTGTTTCATGTGTAAGGATTGAAAAGGTTTAGGGAGTATTTTATATCAAGGTTAACTCCTTTGTCAATTCTCTGTTTGGCTAATTTTATGCCATCATTTTGTTAATCAATTATTTAAGAAGCTTTTATAGGTTAAACAATAATTACATGTAATAGATACCCTAGGGCGAGGACCTACAACACCCGTACTGTACGCATATTGCCTGGGGAAGGTTGTGAAATTCCCCAATGCTTCGGTCAATCATAGAAAACTCTCGATTTTTCTTGTAACAATATTGTACTGAAAAACAACACGAGTATTTATTTACCCGCCTACTATTAGTTATGGCTCCAGTTTAGCTGGACCCATGCCGCACCATCCCATACCAGCGTCAGCATATCTCCATTATACATGGAATAGGTTTGACTGAGTTTAGTGTTGCTGGTGCTTAGTATTTTAAATCCATAGTTTAGGGATATGCCTAAAAGCGACGCCACAGACTGGATCACCAGTATCTGGCCGGTCTTGCTGCCATTGGAGAGATTGAGCGTACTGCTTAGGGGTACTCCTATTGTATTGACCTTAAGAAATGATACATGGCTCACATCTGCGGTCACGGGGCCGATCAAAGTAGAGACAGATGCAGGTGTCGTAGTGAGTGTCCTGGACAGGATAAGCTGCTCGGCGTACACATCACCATCGCGCTGCACCTGGAGGGCATTTGCCCTATTCAGATCGCTCGTGCCACGACCCACCTGAAAGAGCGCCTTGTCACCCGCAGTAGTATCTGCAGGGGCCAGCGCTGTATCGTTAAATACTCCCGTCACTACAGTGCCGGAGCTTTTAGCTACTGTGCCACTGCCCAGAGCGATCGTATTGGTATCTAAGGCTTGTACACTGGTGCCCATGGCTATAGCTTCCACACCAGACGCCAAAGCATTGGTCCCCGTGGCCACAGAGCCGGTACCTATATAGGCGTCATCCCACTGGCTGCCGGTCACCATACCCGCGCGAAAGGCGCCTTTGGCAGGTATCCACTCCATACGCTTGCCGGGGCCTGAGACGGGCGTCGTGCCGGCCGGGCCACCGGTGGCGAGGATAGCTCCCCCCTTGGTATAGCGGATGGCCTCCACGGATCCTTGCTTGATGATCACATCGCTATTATCGAGTGTACCGAGCCAGTTATTAGCTATGGTCAGGCCGCTATTGCCGCCGGCCAGCCATACTGGTTTATTGATCGTATAGTTATTTCCTGCCGTTTTGATATTGGTGACACCAGTAGTATCGTACTTGATATTGCTGATATCTGCAGCTGAGGTACCCGCGTATAGGGCATATGCTACACTTAGTATTTTAGTAGTACCGAGGGGGCGGTAGTTATTGCCTCCAGCAAAATCCATGTCTGCCTGCAGGTATTTGTCAGCTGCTCCCCAGGCTATACCGCCAAAGTTGCCCTGAATAATGCCTCCCGCTCCGATCACTACGCTGAATGTGCCAAAAGCATTGGTCACCACCTGATGGTGCTCCTGATAGACAATAGCTCCCGCAGCTGAGCTGTCTCTGATAGAAAGGCGAAGGTGAATGGGTTGATTGGCCAGTATCTGGCCGCTGGCATCGCGTGCGACAGACTGATAGTTGATACCCTGGGGGCTCGACGAGGTGGCATGCACCGGGTCGGCAAAGGGTGCCATAACTATGACGAGCATAGCTATAGCCAGGAGCCGTAGTTTAGTCATCTTGGGGTGATGAGTTGATAAAGGTTAAACAAAGTACAAAGGGTCAATACGTCTTCACTGATCCGGTAATTCTTCATATCACTGAGCTCATGGGGTGAGTTTTTCAGTGCTTTTTGTTACCTACCCGGCGTATACCCTTTTCTAGGTATATACAAGGTTTGTGATGTACGAATCGCAATTGGAAAAGGTTTCCTCATTTACATGACAAAGATCATTATTCAGATTTTTCAACTCATTTTATACATTCAATATGAATGAGTTAGCATAAATATTCACTTATCGAAAGATTTAGTTTTAACAAAATAAAAAGATCCCCTCTATTAAAAGTTTGTGATTACTTTTGTGAATGAACATTCACTCACATGACAGGTAAAGACAAAATAATAGCCAGTGGCATTACCCTATTTGCCAGCGAGGGATACGAGCGTACCAGTATACAGCGCCTGGCAGAGGTCAGTGGTGTATCGCAGGGCCTGCTCTACCGCCACTTTCGCAGCAAAAACGACCTGCTCCTCCATCTGCTACAGATAGGCATGTCACAGATAGCGGGTACCCTCCTACCCTACAGCGACCAGTCCCTCACACCACCCCAGGCATATGAGCAGCATATAGACCTCTGCATGGCACTGCTACCAGCCAATAGGCAACTATGGAAGACCCTCCACTCTGTGCGGCACCAGCCGGCACTACTATCTGAACTCGGCATCATAATTGACTTTGAGCAGGAAGTGATACAGCCTATCAGCACGGCTATAGTTCGCGGGGGGTACGCAGATAGCCATACGCTGGCATGGACCATAGTGAGCCTGGTAGACGGCATGACTGGTATGTACCTCTTATACCCTAACGTATATCCTCTTGACAAAATAGCTAACCTCCTAAAATCAAAAGCAGATGTCCTCTTTGACTCCTGAAACTCCTACAGCCCCGCGCTACATCACTATCCACGGTAAACGGATGCACTACATGGATGAGGGCACAGGCAAAACAATCCTCTTCGTACATGGTATACCGGAGTGGTCTGCGGTCTACCAGCCCATAGTGGCTCAGCTCAGTGACCGCTATCGCTGTATCGTACCCGACCATTTGGGTTTTGGCCTGTCTGAGCGTGATAGCCGTATAGCCCTCACCCCACTGGCACATGCACAGCGCCTGGTCTGCCTGATCAAAGAGCTGGACCTGACCGACATCCACCTGGTAGTGCACGACCTCGGTGGCCCTATAGGACTGAGAACGGCTGTAGAGGTGCCAGAGCGCATCAGCTCCGTCACACTGACCAATACCTTCTGCTGGGATCTGAAAGGCAGCAGCGCTGCCCGTGGCCTCTCCCTGATGGATGGCCGCATAGGCCGCTGGCTCTACCTGGACAAAGGCTTTTCAGTAAAGGTAATGGCGGCCAATGCCTTTGCCCATCGGGGTGTATATCATAGGTATCAGGATACTTTCCTGCAGGTACACCAGACGCCCGATGATAGATATGCTAACTATATCCTGATGATGGAGATGCTCCGCTCCGGGAAGTTCTATTCAGAGACGCTCACTAAGTTTCACAAGCTGCACCTGCGGGGGCAGATCGTCTGGGGCATGCGTGATACATTTTTCTCAGCCAAGGAATACCTGACCCGCTGGCAAAAGGAAGTACCCGGGTATAAAGTGACTGAATTGCGCACGAGTGGTCACTTCCCTCAGCTGGAGGTGCCGGTGGAGTATGCGCGGGCTATAAGCACTTTCGCCAGTTAAAGCCATGTATTGGGAACCTCTATCCCGCCCCCATCATTCTTTGCATATCACGCATCGGCGGGTAGCTGATGTATCACAGCCTCTCAAAGATCATAGTGATACCAGCGATAGAACTAAGACGGTAACCCTGCTCAGACATATACACATAGATAGGAGAATCGCGTAGAGCAGCATAACCAAATAAATCACCATCCTCTACCAGCACCAGTGCCGGCCTGTAGAGCTGCCAATCGTTAGACTGCAGCACCTTCAGATCCATGCCCTCTACATCGACTGACATAAAGTCGATCTGGCGACCTTTTAAATTTTGCGCCAGTATATCGCGCAATGGTACAATGTCTACTTTCAATTCCTTTTGGATCTCAAAGCCCGGCTGAGCAGCCCAGTGATCGGCATGTTTTTTATCAAAAGTATTGACAGCGCCATTGTTAAAGCTGTAATACGTTAGCTTCCCAGAAGATTCACCAACCGCTACATTCAAATTGATATCATGTGGCCTTTCCTTTTGAAAGAGAGGAAAATTATCAGGGTTAGGCTCTACGTTTATGCCTCTCCACCCCATTTTGTAAAATAGCTTGGTATTAGAGTATTTGCTAGGATGGAATGCACCAATATCGACATAAGTCCCCCCCCACCTTCTACCAAAGTGCTTTAAAATAGCGAGGTCCTCACTCTGCTGCGAATAGCTCAAAGCAGCCCGCCCACCGAGCAGATCACTGATCACAGCGATAGGCTTGAGTGCATAAAGATCCAGCAGAGATTTAGGTATAAGGCCCGCGAGCAGTTTTTTCATGTCACATGATAAGGGCTACAATATAGAAAAAAAGAGAAGCATAATACCTGACCACCAGGGAGTCGGGCACATAAAAAACTCCCGCCTGAATCATCAGACGGGAGTTTCTATTTCAAACCTCGGGTGAGGTCAGGATATTATCCTATCAGCTCGATGCCGCTCTCCTCTTTCTTAGGAGCGCTGTTATTCAGGCGATCTACGTCCTCCTGATTGGTCACGAGCATGCGGTCAAACCTGCGCTGGCCGGTACCTGCTGGTATCCTCTTGCCTACGATCACGTTTTCCTTCAGGCCTTCGAGGAAGTCCTGCTTGGCTGCGATCGATGCAGATGAGAGTACCTTGGTAGTCTCCTGGAAGGAAGCCGCCGAGATCCATGACTCAGTAGAGAGGGACGCACGGGTGATACCCTGCAGCTGCGGTGTAGCAGTAGCCGGGAATGCATCCCTGTACTCTACCAGCTTCTTATCCGCACGGCGCAGTATGGAGTTCTCCTCACGTATGCGGCGCAGAGATACGATCTGTCCTGGCTTCAGTGTCTCAGAGTCTTCTGCCTCTGTGACCACCTTCTTGTCAAACAGCTCATCATTAATAGCGAGCAGCTCAAACTTATTCACTGACTCACCTTCCAGGCACTTAGTATCGCCCGGATCGTCTATGATCATCTTGCTCATCATCTGGCGTACTATCACCTCGATGTGCTTGTCATTGATCTTGATACCCTGCAGGCGGTATACCTCCTGGATCTCATTCACCAGGTACTCCTGTACGGCAAATGGTCCCTTGATGTAGAGGATGTCGCTCGGCGTGATAGCACCGTCAGAGAGCGGTGTACCGGCACGTACGAAGTCCTGCTCCTGTACGAGGATATGCTTGGACAGCGGCACGAGGTATTTCTTGGTTTCACCCTCGCGGCTCTCGATGATGATCTCACGGTTACCACGCTTGATACCTCCGAAGCGTACCACACCGTCTATTTCTGCTACTGTAGCAGGGTTAGATGGATTACGCGCCTCAAAGAGCTCAGTCACACGTGGGAGACCACCGGTGATATCCTTCACCTTGCCCATCACACGTGGGATCTTGGCCAGGATCTGTCCTTGCCTTACAGACTCACCATTGTCTATCACGATGTGGCTGCCCACAGGGATATTGTATTGCTTGCCTTCTTTGCCTGCATCTACGAGGAGGGTCGGGATCTTGGTCTTATCCTTGGTCTCGATGATCACTTTCTCACGGTGGCCTGTCTGCTCATCCATCTCATCGCGGTAGGTCACGTTCTCTATGATGTGTTCGAACTTGATCTTACCAGCTACTTCAGATACGATGACGTTGTTGTATGGATCCCACTTGCAGATCACATCGCCCTTCTTCACCGGCTTGCCATCCTTCACATAGATGAATGAACCGTATGGGATGTGATTTGAGATGAGCACCTTGTCAGCGTTATCTTCCTTCACGATACGTACCTCACCTGTACGGCCTATCACCACATTCACCTTCTCGCCCTGCTCGTCAGTAGTAGCGATGGTACGTACACCATCAAACACTACTACACCGTCAAACTTGGCTGTGAGCTGTGACTCAGTAGCACTCATGGAGGCGATACCACCCACGTGGAAGGTACGGAGTGTGAGCTGCGTACCCGGCTCACCGATAGACTGAGCGGCGATGATACCTACGGCATCACCTGTCTCAGCAGTACGGTTATTGGTCAGGTTGCGGCCGTAGCACTTCACGCAGACGCCCTTCTTGCTTTCGCAGGTCAGTACGGAGCGTATTTCTACTTCCTCTACACCGGCCTCTGCTATGATACGGGCAGTAAATTCATTGATCTCTTGTCCTGCTTCTACCAGCAGTTCATCATTCTCCGGATGGTAGATATCCTGCAGGGATGCACGGCCGAGGATACGGTCTGTCAGTGGCTCTACTATATCGTCGCCATCTTTCAGCGCTGAGATAGTGATACCACGCAGTGTACCGCAGTCTTCGTCTGCTATCACCACGTCCTGTGCTACGTCTACGAGACGACGGGTCAGGTATCCTGCATCCGCTGTCTTGAGGGCCGTATCGGAGAGACCCTTACGGGCACCGTGGGTAGAGATGAAGTACTCGAGTACGGAGAGACCTTCCTTAAAGTTTGAAAGTACCGGGTTCTCGATTACCTCGTTTCCGGTAGAGCCAGACTTACGCGGCTTGGCCATCAGACCTCTCATACCTGAGAGCTGCTTGATCTGCGCCTTAGATCCACGCGCACCTGAGTCGAGCATCATGAATACAGAGTTGAAGCCCTGACGGTCTTCACTGATCTGCTTCATGAGGGAGTTGGTCAGCCTGTTATCCGTAGCGGTCCAGATATCTACTACCTGGTTGAAACGCTCCTTGTCAGTGATGAAGCCCATCTGGTATGACTCGGTGATCTCGTCTACCTTGGCATTTGCTTCTTTCACCAGCTTTTCCTTCAGCGTAGGTACTACCACGTCCTTCAGGTTGAAAGACAGGCCACCGCGGAATGAATAGGTAAAGCCGAGCTTCTTGATATCATCCAGGAAGCGTGCAGTAGTAGGGATATCCGTCTCTGCCAGGATCTGGCCGATGACGTCCTTCAGCTGCTTCTTGCCCAGGAGTTTGTTTACGTAGCCTACGCGCTCAGGTACGGCCTGATTTACGATGATACGGCCTACAGTGGTCTCGATGATCTTCGTTACCATCTTGTGGTTCTCATTCTTCACACGTGCGCGGCACTTCACTACAGCGTGCAGGTCTACACGGCCTTCGTTGAATGCTATCACAGCCTCCTCTGCACCGTAGAATGTCAGGCCTTCGCCCTTCACCTTGTGGTCTGCCACAGAGCGGCGCTCCTTGGTCATGTAGTACAGACCGAGCACCATGTCCTGAGATGGCAGGGTGATAGGTGTACCGTTTTGCGGGTTGAGGATATTGTGTGAAGCGAGCATGAGGAGCTGAGCCTCGATGATAGCTGCATTGCTCAGTGGCACGTGTACCGCCATCTGGTCACCGTCAAAGTCGGCGTTGAATGCCGAGCAGACGAGTGGGTGCAGCTGGATCGCCTTACCCTCTACCAGCTTAGGCAGGAATGCCTGGATAGAGAGCCTGTGGAGTGTAGGAGCACGGTTGAGGAGTATCGGGTGTCCCTTGAGGATATTCTCGAGGATATCCCAGATCACGCCTTCCTTCTTATCTACGAGTTTCTTAGCTGATTTTACAGTCTTGACGATACCTCTCTCTATGAGCTTGCGGATGATAAATGGCTTGAAGAGCTCGGCTGCCATATCCTTAGGCAGGCCGCACTCATGCAGCTTCAGGTCTGGTCCTACCACGATGACCGAACGGCCAGAGTAGTCCACACGCTTACCGAGGAGGTTCTGACGGAAGCGGCCTTGCTTGCCCTTCAGTACGTCAGAGAGAGACTTGAGTGCGCGGCCGCCTTCTGCCTTTACGGCGTTAGACTTACGCGAGTTGTCAAACAGAGAGTCCACTGCCTCCTGGAGCATGCGCTTCTCATTACGCAGGATCACCTCAGGGGCCTTGATCTCGATGAGCCTCTTCAGACGGTTATTACGGATGATAACGCGGCGGTAGAGGTCATTCAGGTCAGATGATGCGAAACGGCCGCCATCCAGTGGCACGAGCGGACGCAGCTCAGGTGGTATGACAGGCAGGTACTGCACTACCATCCACTCAGGCTTATTCTCATGGTGCTCATTGGCCTCGCGGAATGACTCCACTACGCTCAGACGCTTGAGCGCCTCCGCCTTACGCTGGCGGCTGGTCTCAGTAGCAGCTGCGTGGCGCAGGCTGAATGAGAGGTCGTCCAGGTTGATCCGGCTCAGGAGGTCCTTTACAGCCTCGGCACCCATGCGTGCGATGAACTTATCCGGATCATCGTCGCTCAGCAGGTGGTTATTCTTAAATTCTTCGTTGTCAAATACGGACAGGTACTCCTCCTCTGTGATCAGGTCGAGGTAGTTGAGGTTTTTAGTTTCCTCACCTTTCTCAGTCTGTACGAGGACACCCCTTGATGCCTTGCCCGGCTGCACTACAATGTAGCGCTCGTAGTAGACCACGCTCTCGAGCTTCTTAGAGCTCATACCCAGCAGGTAGCCTATCTTGTTTGGCAGGGATTTGAAGTACCAGATGTGTACGATAGGCACGGTGAGCTTGATGTGGCCCATGCGCTCGCGGCGTACTTTTTTCTCTGTCACCTCCACACCGCAGCGGTCGCACACGATGCCTTTGTAGCGGATACGCTTGTATTTGCCGCAGTAGCACTCGTAGTCCTTGGTAGGGCCGAATACACGCTCGCAAAACAGGCCTTCCATCTCAGGCTTGTACGTACGGTAGTTAATGGTTTCAGGTTTTTTGATCTCACCGTGGGAACGGCTGAGAATTGCGTCAGGCGACGCCAGCGTGATCGTGATCTTGGAAAAATCCAATCTCCGCTGTTCTTGCTTTTTAGCCATGCAGAACTTATGTTTTTTTGAGTGATCACAGTGCCTACCCGAAAGGGAACATGACACTACTTTCCAAAAATTTGGAGTGCCAAAGATAGATGATACTGTCTGATTTTCCAAACAGGGGATTATTATAAGGTCTTAAAGGGTGTTAAAAGGGCGGTTTTGGGGCTTGTTCACGCTGTACAAGGGACTGGAGGGTGTGAATAGGTGTGACCATAGGACTTTTGCCATGCTGAATGGTAGTCAAGGATCTTTTGCTGTCTAATAAGGCTCCAAGCCTTCCACTCAGGAATGCTGCGCGTCGGTCTACTCTGCAGACTTGCGCCATAGAAGAGACTTTCCAAACTGAGGCTAATATAAAGTGCTAGAAGTGCTAAAAAGACTTGCTATGCAGGGCGAAGCACAGCTCCTAAGGTTAGTTGAGTATGGCGCCTTGAAATATAATAAATTAAATTTTCAAATATCTTTTTTTTCTTAGCGAATAAATCAATATTTATATATCCAAAGACGTAAATTATAATTCATTATGAACCTACCTTATAACTTCGCTGATTTCGTAATTAACTTGAAATCGCTTCAAAAAATATCAGATTCTTTAGCTAGATATTTTATAAAAAACCATCAAGAACTTGACCAATTTATTCAGCTCGAAATTCTTGACTTGCTTTCCTCTAATAGTGAAATTAACATTAGTGATTTATGGAAATTAAGATCACAAGTGAATAGACTTCATCAAGCTTTTTTAGATAGAATTATATTGGTGGCTATAGTCGTTGAAGCGAGGAGAAAGCTCCGAAATTTCAGTCGGGAGGAAACTGATTTCGTGTGGAAGTTGATCTATAACTCAACAGTAACTATTGCAGGTAATACTATTGGCTCGATCGGCTCTCAGGGCTTTTTGGTCATTCCGCTTTTCCGATATGAGGAAAAGGGTGTAGTACAAATTCTAAGATTACATATTTGGTGCAGAAAGATTGACGAAATGGTTAATTTAATTGATAATCATAGCTTTTCAATCCACAGCCATTTATATTTTGGGCAAAGTTGGATTTTGCAGGGGAACCTGGTAGACGAGCGGTTTTCTATTATTGAGACTTCAGAACCATCAGTTACTTCGAAATTTAAAATAGACTGGGATAGTACTACACACAATTCTACTGATTTTAATAGAAAATCTCATTTAGTAAATACGGGAAAACATGTTCAAGTTATTCAAAAATGGAATCAAGTTTATAATAGTGAGGAAATGTATACGATAGATGCGGGGGAGTTTCATCGGAGCACTAGACCGCCCTCTACAGAAATGAGTGCAACACTTTTTCTTTTTGACAGTATGGAAGGGCAAGCCGAAAAGTCCTTTGTACTCGGGCCTTCCAAAGATATACATGGGCCTAATCACAACTATAATAGTTTGGATTCATATCCCCTTCTTAACACAATAAATAAAATCTTCCAAAATGAACTCGAATAAAAAAGCTGTAGCATTAGATTGGATGAGAAAAATACACATTCTGGAGCACGCCCACCGACTGGAGTCTGTGAAATGGAATAAATATAATACTCGACTTGGGATTACATCTGTAATCATTGCCGCAATTATTACATCTATAAGTTCCGTTCCAGAGTTAAGAAACACTTTGCTTTCAAATTTGATATCTTCTATAGGTGGCGTCTTGGTTGCAATACTTGCCGGCATTCAAACATTTCTAAAACCATCTGAGTATGCTGAAAAGCACAGGGTTGCGTCTATGACTTTTGAAAGTTTGAGGCATAAAATGGAATTTATTCTGGAATTTATCACCGATGATTCTGAAACCGAGAGAGAACTTCAATCCTTTCGGTCTGAATGGGATCAAGTTGATAGTATAAACATTGCTCATGAACATTATAATTTAGCTTCAGATTGGGTATCTAATTTGCCTCGATACGCTCCGCTATCCGTAGCAAAATCCTCTGCTTCGCTATAAAATAAATCCCCTGCTATCCGTAGCTCATTCCACTGCTTCTCTCTAAAACAGCGCTGTCCATAGATAAAGGAAGGCTTGAGGGATAGCTTTTACCCCACTTACCTGGCTTCGGACTACGAACAGTTTTTTTGATTAGACTATGGAGAGCGAGAAAAAAAGGGTGAAGAAAGCAGACCAGTAGCATTAAAAAAGGAGCTGAAACATCCAGCCCACGCATTCCCATCTGCTTTTACGGGACTTTGGACCCTGGAAAAGTCGTACCTCTAAAATTTAGGAACCACCCAAAGCAAAAAATTTGCGACTCTCCAGATGATGCTAACCGCTTTAGATACAGGAACGACCCAGCAACTGCTCGGCTTGCCAGATGAAGTCATTTCTAACTTCTCAGAATAAAACTGAATACTTAAAGTAAATCCAGCTTTTTTCTTTGACTCTTTCGTTGAAAGTTTAGCCATATAGTACGCGCACGGCTTTTATACTTTCTCCACCCCGAATAAAGAACTACTTAAAGGTAATCAGAATTCTACTATTTAGCAATACAAGAATGCGACAACAAAAAACCAGCGAAGTCCAACGACAGTAGCCACGCCGCCTCATCGCCATCTTCCCAGGACAAATTGCTGATCGTTTGCTCACGGTTGTTCACGTTGTTCACGGTACCAGTGAGTGTGAACACTATGAACAAGCGTGAACAAGAACAATCGCGGCAGCCCGCAGCCTAGTAGCCGTAGCCCCAGTCATCGGCACGCCTGCGGCCTACGATCTTGTAGTCCCTGTCTGTGATAGCCTTTACTACCCTGGCCCTGTCTGTGTAGAGAGAGTAGCGGCTATAGGCATACCTCGCGATACCGATGTGAAACAACACCCCCAGCACTACCATCACACCAAACACCCGCTGCCACAGCACCGGCCGCTGAGCCAGCAGCCGCTGGTAGCAGTACAGAGAGTAGAACATAGACAGCGGAAAAAGCATGTAGAAGGTATGCGGGCTGGGCCCCTTTAGCGAGAAGAGGAACGAGAGGGACACCATACCGATAGTGGCCAGCACGAGCACCTTCAGCGGCTTCCACTCCGGTAGCTCGCTTTTCAGGAAGAAGCAGAATGAAAAGTACACTACCTGCACCCATCCCACCACAGTGAGCACGATCACGATAGGCAGCATCCAAACCTGCTCTGCTGTGATATCGCCGGAGGTCCTGGCCACCGCCAGCATCACATAGTTTACCTCAAAGCTGGCAAAGGACAGGAACCGCAAAAAGATATCTCCTACCCTCTTCAGATTAGATAGCATGAAGACGACGTTTTTCTCCGTGCCTCCCGTGCTGTGCACGCCGTAGCGCGAGATGGTGGGCAGCAGCGTGATAGCCCCTATACACAGGCCACACAGGTATATGGGCACCAGCCTGAGCGCCCTCCTCCTATCCTCTCTGAGCTGGTACAGCAGGGCCACCAGGCTATATGGCACCAGCAGCACCCATGACATGTGCAGCTGCATGATAGCAGTCACACACAGCCCCATAGCCCCCGCCGCTATATACGGAGAGATGACGCGCGTACGGTACAGCGGTAGCAGCTCCAGCAGGCAGACGAAGAAGAGGGTGGCAAAAGGCAGTACATAAGAAGGATTGACCACTATGGTGCTAAAGGCCATGGCCCACGGCGCACTCATCAGCCACAGCCAGACCAGCCAGCCCGGCACAGCCGGCAGCCGCTGCCTCACATACCATACGAGGAGGACCTGAGAGGCCAGCACCATGACCTGCAAAACAAAGAAAGGCGACTCCGGTATGCTCAGGATGTAGAGCGGCAGCCCCACCAGCAGCCCCTGCAGCGCGCCGGGTATTTGAGAGTCGGTATACGTCACATCCGGGCCGAAGTAGGGCCAGAGGCCGGTGGTGTAGTACTTGAGCCCGAGGAGGTAGATCTGCAGATTGTCCGGCATCCAGTAGCAGCACAGGCCATAGCAGATGCGCAGGCCAAAGAGCAGCACTATCAGCAGTATCAGTATGCGGGTCTTCATCTGGCTACCAGCGGGTTTGATGGGTGAGGGTGTTTTAGAGTATGCACTATGGCTTCCGGCCAAATATACCAAAATAACCGCCGCGCTGCCGCAGCCATGGTACCATGCCATACCGGAGGCTGCGACTTTGGACTCAACTTTGTACCACACCCCGCATTGTTCATCAAACCAAGATCGATCATGAAAAGCATAATATTAAAAGCAGTGACGTTTGCCTCTCTCACACTCGGCGTATCTGCCGCTGCATCTGCGCAGGTATATGTCAAGGTAAGGCCTGTGGCACCCGTCATAGTAGAGACCAAGCGCCCCAGCGCAGCACATGTCTGGATAGGCGAAGACTGGCGGGTAGAGGGTCCATCCTATGTATACATAGGTGGCAGGTGGGAGGCTCCTCCTCATCCTGGGGCCGTGTGGGTGCCGGGCCACTGGGTGCGCAAGGGACACGGAGAGTACTGGGTACCGGGCCACTGGAGCCGCAGATAGTAGCACCAAGAGGCTGATCAGGGCTGGTCGTCCGCACTGCTACTCAGGTAGCAGCCGGATGGCCAGCACATTCTTTGTACAGGGCAAATCTGCTATCTTGCCACATCTAAAGCTACATAAGCATGACCACCACACAGCAGATAGCAGACCACCTCGCTACACAGCCTGAGGCCAAGCAGGCTGAAATGCGTACCCTCCATGAGCAGCTACTTAAAGCACTACCCGGCACGCGCCTGTGGTTTGACACCGGTGTGGATGACAAGGGCAAGGTAGTGGCCAATCCTACCATAGGCTATGGCTTTCAGGTACTGCAGTATGCCGGGGGCAAAACAAAAGACTTCTTTCAGATAGGGCTGAGTGGCAATACGACCGGCATATCTGTCTATATCCTCGGCCTCAAAGACAAAAAATACCTGACCGATACCTATGGCCAGCGAATAGGCAAAGCCAGCGTGACGGGCTACTGCATCAAGTTTAAAAAGCTGGCAGATATAGATCTGGCTGTCCTCATAGAGGCTGTACAGTATGGTGCCGGCGCTACTGCTCACTAGGCCTGCCGTGTTTGGCCATAGTCATTTATATCTATAGCTTAGTCGCAAATATCCATCATGAAATACGCTATCCTCCTAGTGGCACTCCTCTTGTCTTGTGGCACCTATGCGCAGGACATCAAGACCAAAAAGAACATCGTACTGCTCAATGAGGCAGAATGGCTGAGCAAAGACAAAGGCGATCTGAATGTCGAAAAGACCAAGTGCGTACTCAGTTCGGTGAAATCAGGCAAGCCTCTTTTCTCCATCTACATCCGCTACTATGTGGAGGTGGGCAAGGCTAAGATGGATATCAATTTTGTAGACTTTGATGGCAGCTGCAGGCTCACCACTACGGTGAAGGATATCTATAGAAACCTCTACAAAATGGGTGCAATAGATGCTGACGGCGTAGTCAATAGGGACAAAGCCGAGGCATGGATCAGGCTCTACAACGAAAAAAGCTACTAAGCTATATCCCGACGGCCGCTGGTCTAGCGTCCACACAGCGGGGCAAAAAAAGGCCCACCCATGAGGTGAGCCTACGTTTCCATAGATAATTATATCAGGAGATCGAGATTTCGAGCTAGATAGGTGGCTATATGATGGCCTGCCACCCGTAGCATTTATGCTTCATCCGCTTTATCTGGCGCCGCGCGGTGAAACAAAGATGCACTACCACTTTCAGCCACGCAAGGTAACTTTTGCGCCAAATCCGAAAGTCTAACAGCCACTGCCACACATAATCAACTGAATACAAATTATTTACACAATCAGGTCGGACCTTTTTTAAACCACCTGTATCCCACTCTCTGGCTCAAAAAAAAGGCCCATCCCCCAAGAGATGAGCCTACGTTTTCCATAGATAGTTATATCTGGGAGGTCGTGTTTTTGCAGACCGATAGGTTTCAAAAAGTCCTTGCCAAACTGCGGTGATGTTCCGTTATTTGCTGCAGGCCACATCACTGCCGCTATTCTGACACAAAGATGCGCCACGGCACCGAGCGGCGCAATGTAACTTTTGTGCCAAATCCGAAAGTCTGACCATGAATACGAATGACAACTTACTGAAGCTGATACACTTGCTCACACCCAGTGAGAAGAAATATTTCAAACAGTATATCGCTACGCGCAAAGACAACAAGTTCTACGCAGCCCTCTTTGACCAGCTGGTAAAACAGGAGGAATATAACGCTCCCCTCCTGGCCCGCCAGCTACGCAAAACACCCAAGCAGATCAGTGATGCCAAGGCCTACCTGCTGCAGGTAATCATGCGCTCACTGGAGGCATACTATGCAGAGTCTACACCGCTGATGCAGGTACATCATCTCATCACGCAGGCCGAGATAGCATGGATGAAATCGGCAATATCTCTGGCAAATGAGCTGATGGACAAAGCGGAGACGATAGCGCTGTCGCAGGATTTTTTCTTACTGCTGGTATCTATCTACAAGCTGCGCCACTCTATCAGCTCCTCTGCCTATGACTACGATGCCGCAGAGGCGATGAGCCAGCAGATCACTGCATGCCTGGACAAGGAGAAGAACCTCAATGAGTACCGGCAGCTAAACCGGCAGCTGGCCAGGCTCGCCCTGCCGCGTCGGGACAAGGTGACCCCTGTAGAAGCCGCAGAGTACCTGTCGCACCCGCTGCTACAGTCGCCTGATACAGCGCTCAGCCTATCGGCCAGAGCCTTTTACTACCGCACGCTGATCAACTATCACCTGTGGTACGGAGACAGGGAGCAGAGCTGCAGTATGGCCAGGGCACTGTATCAGATGATACAGGATGACCGTGAGCGCTTTGATGCCAATCTCACTACCAAGAGTGCCTGCCTCATAGATATACTCAGCGGCCTGCAGGCAGACAGGGCAGACCGCACCGTGTTTCACCAGGCACTGGCAGACCTCGATATCGTCACCGCCATCATCCGCGCCTCAAATCCCATGCAGGCACAATACCTCTGGGAGGGTGCATGCCTGTACCGCCAGACCGATCATGTGGCTATGGGCCGCTTCGCAGAGGGTGTCAGGTATCACCACGAGGTGCTGGCCAGTGAGTACTATCCGCGTATGGCACCGATCACCAGATCGCTATTCTTTTTTGAGTCGGCACTCTGCTTCTACCACACAGGCCACTCAGATATGACGCTGAGCCTGATCCATGAGATAGAGGCGCTGAAGGTGAAACTCCTATCCTCCGGCGTGACCTTCATGCGCCTGCGTGTACTGCTGGCCATGATGGCCTGCGACGATCGCAATGTGGTCACGATGGACTCCCAGTTGGCTGCTGCACGCCGCCATGTGAAAAACAACAAACCGTACCTGGCCTCCCTGACCAGGATGCAGAAGATCATGACTCATGTCATAGAGCACGACGGGCTGAGCGCGGCAGAGGCAGATGCCTTTCTGCGCAGGCAGCGCGCACCGGCTATATCAGAGCGGCTGACACCCGAGGCAGGCTTCCACTTTGCCCACTGGCTGCAGCGCCAGGTACGTACCAAGCCGCGCAGGTAGCTATACAGCAGGCCGCAAAAAAACGGCAGGGTCTCCCCTGCCGCTATCAATCTATAACTCGTCTGATAAATTTATCTCCTGATGATCAGGTCTGTGAAAGAACCCGATGTGATGGAGTGTGTAGCCGGGGTCTGATTCTGACCCGATGGCGTATTGGCTTCAAAGCTAAAAGTACCTGATGCCAGGTTATTGGTCGTATCCATCTTGGTGATAGTCACAGTACCAGTGTGGCTGGCGTCAGTCACATAGTGCAGCTGAGAGCCTGATGTGCCGGCATAGTAGTCAAAGCTGGCTGAGCCTGCCTGAGAGGTGTATGTACTACCAACTACAGGCAGCTGCAGGATACGCATGTCTATCTCCCATGTAGCATCTGTACTACCATCACCGTTATTGCCGGAGAGATTGAGGTAGTAGCCACCGGTAGAGGTAGAGCTGGATACCAGCTGAGCATAGGAGCCGTTGTAGGAGGTACCGCTGAAAATGCTGCCACGGGAGTTGTACGGCTTTGCTGTATAGCTCACCCCATCTACATGAGCGCAGAGCAAACCTGCACCGCAGGTCTCAGCAGTAGTGGAGTTGTCTTTTTTGCAGGCAGATACAGAGAGCAGGAGCGCGATAGCACAGAGGCCGGTTGTTATCTTCAGTTTTTTCATTGTGATGATTGTTTTTTTGTGTTTACAATCCTCACATTGGCAAGATTGATACCAAGTGGATTTGAGGAGATTATTCCATGATTTGCGCAGCTGGTACTACCACAGCAGGTGTACGTGGGTAACTTGGGATACACAACCCTCAGGCAAAAAACATCTCATTATTAAAGGCAATATAGTTGAGACACCTCTTGGATGGCCAAAACAAGACATAACATAGCTGCGGGTAGGTAATGAACTCGTGAATGACCTTCAGCAAGGTCTCATAGTTCATTTCGTAGCCTGTATCAAAGGCATCGCCTAGCAGAAAGATCTTCTCTTGTTTCAGCGAAGTGTGTAGCTGTATTACTTCATTGAGAAACGACAGGGTATCACTTTCAAGGCTTTCGTCAGAGGTCCGCATCGTGATCCTATCCTCTATAATAGACCAATCGATTCGGTTAAAGTTGATAGGAAACATTCCTCCGATCATCAGATAGAATCCCTCGTCAGGCACTCGCATGATCTCGCCTGCGGCGAAAAGCTCCGCGTATTTAGTCTCAAACTCTCCCTCACACCAGTTTTGTACTATTTCCACATTTCCTAATCCATCATCTCCAGCGCAGCACGCAGCTCTCCTGCCGTCTTCTTATCCCCGGCAGCTGTGGCTTTCTCGATACCGGCCTTATAGAGAGTTTCCGCGGCAGCGGTGTTGCCAGCTTCCTCCTCTAGTTTGCCATACTGGTAGTAGGTAGCCACATAGTCCGGATGGTCGGTGACCAATCGTTCGAAATAAGGCCTGCTTTCAGCCTCTTTGCCCTGTGCCAGGTAATCCATGGCGACGGCATATTTCAGGAAGGGGTCACCGGGTGAAACCCGCTCCATCTCTAGTAATTTGGCTAGTCTGTCCATGGGTATTTTACCTACCTTTGTTTGATAAACATTTTTACCAAACAATCGTTTGGTAATGCAAACTTATTAGATACTTTTGACCCCGCAATTTAAAATTTAACAGCAATGAAAATCTTAGTACCGATCAGCAAGGTGCCGGATACTACGTCCAAGATCGCCTTCACTGACAATAACACAAAGTTCGCTACTGACAATGTGCAGTTTATCATGAACCCTACTGACGAGTGGTATGCCCTGACCCGCGCTATAGAGCTGAAAGAAAAGCTCGGCGGCGAGGTAGTGGCTATCAACGTAGGCCTGGCAGACAATGAGCAGATCATACGCAAGGCCCTGGCTATCGGCGCAGATACTGCTGTACGTGTAGACCTCGATCCTACTGATGCCTACCAGGTAGCAGTAGAGATAGCAGCTCACGCCAAGTCTGGTGGCTATGACCTGATCATCACCGGCAAGGAAACCATCGACTACAATAGCTTTGAGGTAGGTGGCATGATAGCCGAGTCTCTGGAGTGGAATGCAGTAGCCCTCGTGTCTAAGCTGGAAGTAGAAGGCACCAAAGCCCTCGCTACCCGCGATATAGAAGGTGGCACTGAGACCCTGGAGATCACGCTCCCGGCAGTGATCTGTGCTACCAAGGACCTGGCGGCAGCGCGCATCCCTAATATGAAAGGTATCATGGCTGCCCGTACCAAGCCACTGACAGTAGTAGCGGCTACCAGCTCAGAGAAGCTGACCAGCATCGCTGCCTTCACCCTGCCTGACAAGGCCAAGCAGATCAAAATGATAAGCCCTGACAATGTAGGCGAGCTGGTGAAACTGCTCCACGAAGAAGCCAAGGTGATCTAATCCAGACTATAGACGCTAGACATTAGACTCTAGACAGAGGCAAATACAACTGCATTATCTATCGTCTGACGTCTATTATCTAACGTCTCTGAAATCATAAATCAACAATCAAAAATCACAAATACCATGTCAGTATTATCAATCATAGAAGTATCTGAAGGCAAAATAAAGAAGACCTCCTACGAGGCTGCATACTATGGCGCTAAGGTGGCTGAGTCTCTCGGCACCGAGGCTGCTGCAGTAGTGCTCGGCACTGCCAGCGCAGACGAACTGGCCAACCTGGGTAACTACGGTATCAAGAAAGTACTCCATGCCAATGACGCACGTTTTGACGTGTTTGATAGCAAGGCGCACACTAAGGCTGTAGCCGAGGCCGTAGAGAAGGCCGGTGCCAATGTAGTTGTGTCATCATTCAGCCCAAATGGAAAGCTGCTCGCTCCGCGCCTCTCTGTGAGGCTGAAGGCTGGCTACGTGCCAGGTGCTAATGCACTACCTACTTTTGAAGGTACGGCACTGCACGCTACCAAGGGTGTCTACTCTGGTAAGGCTAAGGCTACCTACGCTGTAGCGACTGAGAAGAAAGTGATAGCGGTGAGCCCTAATTCACTGTCTCCTGTCAAGAGTGCTGGTACGGCTGCTGTAGAGGCTTTCTCTACGTCTGTATCTGACGCAGACTTCTCTACTGTGGTAAAATCTACCGACAAGGCTGTAGGCGAAATATCACTGCCAGAAGCTGATCTCGTAGTATCTGCCGGTCGCGGCCTGAAAGGCCCTGAGAACTGGGGTATGATCGAGTCTCTGGCTCACGAGCTGGGTGCGGCTACTGCCTGCTCCCGTCCGGTATCTGACGTAGACTGGCGTCCTCACCACGAGCACGTAGGCCAGACAGGTATCACTGTGAAGCCTAACCTCTACATCGCTATCGGTATCTCCGGCGCTATCCAGCACCTGGCTGGTGTGAACCAGTCTAAGGTGATCGTAGTGATCAACAACGATCCTGAGGCACCATTCTTCAAGGCTGCTGACTACGGTATCGTAGGTGATGCATTCCAGGTAGTGCCAAAGCTGATCGAAGAGGTGAAGAAGTTTAAGGCTACTGCACACTAAGAGTCGACAGTCAACAGTCGACGGTAAATACAATATCAAGGCCCGCTTCATTAGGTGAAGCGGGCTTTTTTTATTGGCCTTGTGCCAGCATTACACTATCATTGCGATTCACTAAAAAACGTACAACGTATGAAAATCAAATCTCCCGGGTTTTTCCCCTTTCTGCTGATCTCTTTTTCTCTTATTATCGGCTCTTGCAAAAAAACGGTAGAAGACCAGTGCGCCGTCTCTGATCAGACGACCAAGAGTATCACTACCAATACTGCTACCCTGCATTGGCATGGCACAGTACCACCCTATGGCCTGCAATATCGCAAAACAGGCACAAGCACCTGGACAAGTTCCTTTAGTCCAGATGACTCTCTCCAGCTGAGAAGCCTGGCACCTAGCACGAGCTACGAGTGGCAGGTAAAATCTGCCTGCGGGTCAAACTTCTCATCCAGCACCACCTTCACTACCAATGGCTGCGATCCGGGCTATGAAGGCGCAAACTGCAGTACCGAGACCAGGGCAAAATACCTCGGTACGTTTTACGGCAATGAGGTATGCACGATAGGCACAGATAATTACCCACTGACTGTATCGGCTTCTTCCACAGGCATATTAAAGGTGTATTTTACGAATATTTACAATCAGCCGTTTCAGGTAGAGGGTACACTGAGTGATTCTACCTTTACGATCCCTACACAGTCTGTAGGCAGTGCAGGATCTATGCTCAGCGGCACTGGCTCCTTTCATACAGGTGGTGGTATGGTCACCATGGCTTTGACATATACCATTACACCGACCACTGGCTCGCCAAATACATGCACCTATACTGGTACACATTGATCATACCGCACATTATTCCAGAGGCCATTCCGCGATCGGGATGGCCTTTTTTATGACAAAAAGAAGAATCAATGCCATAGCTTGGCTGAAAGAAAAAATATGCTCGTTTAGTTAGCCTTCCTTACCATATTTATTCTCTAACTTTAATGCTCTGTTTCACTCATCAACTCACACTACCATGTCCGTACAAAAAGAGATCAAGCGCGTCACGACTCAGACACTCCATGACTTTAAGGTAAAAGGCACCAAGATCGCGATGCTGACCTCTTATGATTTCTCCATGGCGGGTATCGTAGACCAGGCGGGCATAGATGTGATACTGGTCGGTGACTCTGCCAGTAATGTAATGGCAGGTCATGAGACCACGCTGCCCATCACACTGGACCAGATGATCTATCACGCATCGTCAGTGGTCCGTGCAGTGCAGAGAGCTTTAGTAGTAGTAGATCTGCCCTTTGGCTCCTATCAGGGCAACTCGCGTATGGCGCTCGACTCATCCATCCGCATCATGAAAGAATCCGGTGCGCACGCTGTGAAGCTGGAAGGCGGCAGCGAGATACGTGAGTCTATAGAGCGTATCCTCACTGCTGGCATCCCCGTCATGGGCCACCTCGGTCTGACACCACAGTCTATCTACAAGTTTGGCACCTACAACGTGCGTGCAAAGGAAGAAGCCGAGGCACAAAAACTGAAAGAAGATGCGCTGCTGCTGGAGAAGATAGGCTGCTTTGCTATAGTACTGGAGAAGATCCCTGCTAAGCTCGCCAAGGATGTCTCTACCAGCCTCCACATACCTACCATAGGCATAGGTGCCGGCCCTGAGACGGATGGGCAGGTACTCGTACTGCATGATATGCTCGGCATCAATAAGGAGTTCCGCCCGCGCTTTGTGCGTCGCTATGCAGAGCTTGCAGATGTGATGCACAATGCTGTATCATCCTACATAGCAGATGTCAAGAGCAGGGATTTCCCTAACTCGGGAGAGATGTATTAAACCCCATTCTGAGGCAATTTTCACGAGGCGCACTGTCAATATCCATCAGGCTTTGCGGGGATAACTTATTTGGGCAATGCAGGCGTAAATCCTATTTTTGGCAGTCATAATACTGCTCATGAAACTACGCAACCCGGCCTGCAAAGGCCTGTTTCTCCGAAAGCTACTTTTACTCTCCAGCATATTCCTTTATATCACCACTGCACAGGCGCAGTGCCCGCTGCCGTATGCACAGCCAGACGTGGTCAATACCTACCGCAATGTAGCAGCATCTACAGTGGTCACGGCCAATGACAGGACGTCCTTTAGCAATACTACACCGCTGGCACCAGCCTCTCTCACTGTCTCTGCAGCACCGGCACATGGTACGACCACCGTGGTCAATGACTCCACCATCCTATACACACCTGCTACAGGCTACACGGGTATCGACTTTTATACCTACACGGTATGCAATGCCTGCGGCAACTGCGCCCAGGGCAATGTGACCATCAATGTAAGCATCTACTGCCCTGCTCCTATCACTGTAGCTGACAGCTATACCGTGTACAATGACAGAGCCAATACGCTCCAGGTCACTGCCAATGACACTAATACCACAGGAGGCCCGCTCACGGTGAGCATCATACGCCAACCTGCACACGGCACGGCATCGGGCTCCGGCAGCAGCGTGATCTACCAGGGCAATGGTACCTATACCGGTGCAGATACTGTAGGCTACCGAGTGTGCGATACCTGCCCATCTGCAGCCTGTGATACGGGCTATGTCTACCTCACGCTCGTAGCCTGTGCGCCGGTATCGGCTGCTACTGATCGTGATACTATGATACAGGGGGCTACGGTAGCCCTGGACCTCACTGCCAATGACCAGAATACCACCGGCTATGGCGCCTCTGTAGTGACACTGCTGAGCGGCTCACACCTCGGCGGCACTATCTCTCTGAGTGGCCATACGCTGACGTACAGAGCATCCGGTAGCCTGTCAGGTATAGACTCTATACGCTACCGTGTGTGTACCGACTGCGGCTGTGACAGTGCCTGGGCTATCCTGACGGTGAATGCCGCACCATGTACGCGCCCTACAGCCCTGGCGGATAATGAATACGCAGGCTACTCTATCACCTGCTCCAGCAGCTATGATGTACTGGGCAATGACAACCTGCCTCCGGGTGGTGGCAATGTGACAGTCACCATCGTAGCACAGCCCGGATTTGGTACCGCTACGGTGGTCAATAACAGGGTGGTCTATACCTGCACAGACTCTACACGTGTCAGCCAGATAGACCTCATACGCTACTCCGTGTGCAATGCCTGCCTATGCGATACGGGCATCGTAGCAGTACATATAGCCAACTATACCTGCAATGGCCGCAACCCTGTGATCAATCCTGACTCCGGCTATGTCTGCAGAAACTATCCGGTACAGGTCAATGTAACTGCCAATGATGCAGACCCCGAGGGCACGGGCATACGCCTGGACACGATCGTAGGCCAGGCGCAGCATGGCATAGCACGCAAGGTGAATGCAACGACCGTATCCTATACGCCTGCGGCCAACTATACGGGGCCGGACTTCTTCGTATACCGCGCCTGTGACCAGGGCACGCCGAGCCTCTGCAATATAGCCCGCGTAGATATCGTGGTGAATGACTGCAACAGCGCACCGGTGATACTCAGCTCTGCCGGCACTCCTACCGATACTGTGCAGCTCACACTCTACGAAGATTCCTTTGCCACCTATTGCTTTCACTACCTGCAGGCAGATAGCCCGTATGTGTATATAGCCAGTATAGGACCATCTATAGACACTATCAGGCCTACCGCAGGCTCTGCTACCCTGGGCACCTCTCCATGCGTGTATATCGCTCCGCCGTACCAGTTCAGGTTTGGAGAGCAGGTGCAGGTGGTGATCTGTAATGTCTACCCGCTGTGCGATACGGTAAATCTGATCATCAACGTGGTCAAGATCAACCATCACCCGCATGCCAATCCTGACTCTGCCGGCTATACAGGCACCGCCTGCCTACCAATCAATGTGCTGCGCAATGACCTGGATGATGATATAGGCGACCATATGACCATCACCGCCTGGGATACGCTCACAGCTCACGGAGGCCATGTGACACTCAGCGGCGATAGCTCTCTCTGCTACCTGCCCTCAGGCGCCTATGCAGGGCTCGACACCTTCCACTATACCATATGCGATAGCAGCAATACCTGCGCCAGCACCTACGTGATAGTGAGCGTACCTGCTGTGGTGCGGCCTGACCATGCCGCCACCATACAGGACATGCCTGTACACATAGATGTGCGTGCCAATGACACCTACCTGCCCGGCCAGTATATCACCCTCTGCTCGCAGCCGGCTCACGGCCATGCTGCGCTGGATAGCACAGGCACCATCACCTATGCACCTGACAAGGACTTCCCATCCAGCCCGCTGGACAAGGATACCACGCCGGGCATAGATTCCTTCTGCTATACACTGTGCAGCGTGATAGGCGGCGATACGATATGCGCCAGTGCCGAGGTGACCATCACGGTAGAGGCCAAAGCAAAATTCTATTTGCCGCAGGGTATATCTCCGAATGGCGATAATGTGAATGACAAGTTTATGATCACAGGAGCTGAAGAGCTGCCTAAGTCGCAGCTGCTCGTATTCAACCGCTATGGCGATGAGGTATGGAGAAATGAAAGCGATGGCTATCAGAATGACTTTGACGGTACGTGGAAGAAGAACGGGCAGCCACTGCCTGATATGACCTACTGGTATGTATTCAAATACAATGATGGCGTGCACCAGGACCGTATGGGCTACATCGTCATAGAGCGCTAAAAACCACCTTTACCCAAACTCAACCGACTATAAAGCATGAGAAAAATATTGATCCTCCTGGCGCTGCTCACCTCACTGGCCACTCAGGCACAGCAGGACCCGCAGCATACCATGTACCGGTTCAACGGGCTGATATACAACCCCGCCTATGCCGGCAGCCGAGATGCGCTGAGCCTGGCCGCCATCTACCGCTGGCAGTGGGTGAATATCGAGGGCTCGCCGCAGACGGCCTCCTTTGGCATACACTCTCCGCTGAAAAATGACCACATCGCCCTTGGTTTCAACTTTGTGGCAGACAGGTACAGCGTGGTACACAATGACCGCATAGAGGGCGACTTTGCCTATCGTATCCATCTGGGCAAGAAGAAGAAGGTCAAGATGTCATTTGGCATAGGCGTGAGCGCTACCAATGTACGCGCAGCACTGACCGATGTGGGCCTCACACAAGGCCAGGATGCCAAGTTTCAAAACAATGTAAACCTGTGGCTGCCCAATATCTCTGCCGGCATCTATATCTATAGCCAGAAGTTCTTTGTAGGCATAGCAGTACCGCAGATCCTGAGCAACTCGCTGACCCAAAAAGGTAAGGTATGGGAGCGCAGCATAGACAGCGCTCATCAGTATACCAGCATCTACGCTACGGGTGGCTACGTGTTTGACCTGGGCCGCAAGATCAAATTTGCACCATCTGTGATGATCAAGTATGTGCCAAAGTTTGCACCGGTCAGCATGGACTTCAATGCCAACTTTATCTTCGTAGACCGCGTGTGGCTGGGCATCAGCTACAGGCTGTCCAATTCGTACGGCTTCATGGCTGCGGTCAATATCACCCGCCAGCTGCGCGTAGGCTATGCCTATGACCTGACCGTGACGCCAATGTCGCATTTCACCACCGGCTCGCATGAGGTCATGGCTGGTTTTGACTTTGATTTCAGAAACAGAAAGATGGTCAACCCACGCTACGTACGCTACTTCTAAACCCACACCCTCACCACACCGAAAATCTGAGCAAGATGATCCGCAGCAAGACTATACTCTCTATCATACTCACAGCAGCCTGCATGAGTGCTTTCGCACAGCGCAGCGCTATCAGGCAGGGCGATAAGAACTTCGCCAGGTTTGAATTTAACGCAGCTGCAGAAAACTACGCCCACGCCGCTACCAGGGAGCCTGACAATCTCGTACTACGCGAGAAGCTGGCCCGTACCTTTGTACTGCTGGACAATCATGGTGAGGCCGAGGCACAGTATGCCTTTATCACCAAAATGCCCAATGCGCCTGCTATAGACAAGCTCTACTACGGACTGGAGCTGCGTGCCAATGGCAAGTATGCAGACGCTCAGAAAGCCTTTAATGACTACCTGGCAGCAGCGCCTGATGATAGCCGCGCTAAAGAACTGAGCGGACCGGCAGACAAGGTGACCGCACTGGCCACAGACATGCGCATGTATGAGGTATTCAATCTCGGCATGTGCAATACAGATGCATCTGACATGTCACCGGCCTTCTACAAGGATGGTATCGTATTTAGCTCAAACCGCGGGCATGACGGCGGCGCTATGCATCATGAGGATGCGTGGTCAGGCCGCACCTTCTATGACCTCTACCAGCTGCCTCATGTGGACTCTCTGGCCACTCCCCTATTCATACGCGGCCACCAGCCCAACAGGCAGTACCACGAGGGCTCTGCTACCTTCACAGCAGATGGCCGTGAGATGTACTTTACCCGTAGCAACTATGTGAAGGGCAAGGCCGCTAAGAGCAAGGAGAAAATAGTAAAGCTGCAGATCATGCACGCAGACTGGAGTGATGCAAAGAAGCAATGGGTAAATGTGAAACCGATCAATCTCAATAGCAGCGAATACGATATCGCACATCCGTCACTATCCAAAGATGGCAACAAGCTGTACTTCATCTCTGATATGCCGGGCAGCCTGGGCGCTACAGACCTCTACGTGAGTGAGCGCAATGGCAGCAGCTGGGGCGCTCCTGTCAATCTGGGCAAGGACGTCAATACCAAAGGCCGCGAGATGTTTCCCTACATAGCGGATGACAATACGCTGTACTATGCCTCTGACGGCCTCACAGGCCTCGGCGGGCTGGACATCTACTCCGCCACCTACATGGGCGGCAAGTGGGGCAACCCGCAAAACCCCGGCACACCGATCAACTCGCGCTGGGACGACTTTGGCTATATCACCAATGCAAAGAACACCGCAGGCTACCTGACCTCTGACCGTGAGCGTGGCCGTGGTGGTGATGATATCTACCGCTTCACGCGCAGCGGTGTGACCGTGTGCGGTACAGTGGTAGACGCACAGGGCAAAGCCCCGCTGAGTGGAGCCGAGGTGCGCCTCACAGAGGGTGACAACCTGATAGGCAAAAAGAAGACAGGTGAGAAAGGTGAATTCTGCTTTAATGCGCTGCCGGGCCGCAGCTACAAGATATCTGCCGTGCTCAAAGAATATGAGACCAACAGTACCGCTGTGACCACCGGCAAGGGCAACCAGACCGTACAGCTGCAGCTCACAAAGGCCGGCGGCACCACCCTGACCGTGTGTGTACACCAGAAGGGCGGCAGCACCGTAGAGGGTGCCGTAGTAGAGCTGACCAATAAGCGCACAGGAGCTGTCAAGAGCTGCACGATCAAGGCTGACTGCAAGTGTAAATTTGACCTGGATGAGGAGGCTGACTACAGGCTCTGCGCCAGCATGGCACCTACCAGCCGCGGGGTATATACGAATCCGTGCCAGGCCCTCACTACGAGCGACCAGGTAGCGCCGGCCAATCTCTATGAGAATATGGAGATGGTATACCTGGAGGAAAACATGACCGTGAAGATAGACAACCTGTACTACGACCTGGGCAAGTGGGACATCCGCGAGGACGCTGCCAGGGAACTGGACAAGGTGGTAGCCCTCATGAGGGAGTTTCCGGCTATGCAGATAGAGCTGAGCAGCCACACCGACTGCCGCGGCAATATGCTGGCCAATGACGAGCTCTCTACCAAGCGGGCACAGTCATGCGTGAGCTATCTGATAGCAAACGGTATCGAAAAGAGCCGCCTCACCGCCATCGGCTATGGCGAGCGCAAGCTGGTCAATAACTGCGCCTGCGAGGGTAAGCAGAAGTCTACCTGCACCGAGGAGGAGCATGCGGTAAACCGCCGCACTGAGTTTAAGATAGTGAAGCTGCGGTAGGATATCTATACTGTCATGTCGTAGCGCAGCGGAGACATCTTGTACTCAGATGCCTGAGAGACAAGATTCCTTCGTAAGCTGCGCAAACTGCGGAATGACAAGATCAAAACAGCATTTTCCATTGACACCACCAGTCCGGCGATAGCGACGTACATGTTCATTGTTGCCGAGCGTGAGCCGAGGCAATAGTGAACGTGTACGAGCAGAGCGAAGGACTTTATGAGATAAAAAAAATCTACTTAAAAGCCTCCCTTCAGGGAGGTTTGGAGGGTTGTATGAAAGGCGATTTACTGCTTTAAGTAAAATAGCATACATATACACCTATATACATAGGTATAGCAGTTCGCTTTCATTATTATGCAAATATAGCAATTTTTGCGTATTTTACCATATATATCAGAAGGTATTTATTCACAAAAGCAGGCTCCTGCTCTCGCTGATATGGTCGTACACCGTACACCGTACTCTTTTACCGGTAAAAGTATACGGTGTACGGTATACGACTATAATATGGCTTTGTCAGGACGGACACCGGACACTTTCACTAGGAGAAGTGTCCGGTGTCTATCTGTTCCCCGTTCCCCCGCCCTAGGGAAAAGGAACAGGGAACGCTTGTTCAGTGTTCATTTTCACCAGGGCAAATGAACACTGAACAAGGCCCGGAGAGCGTACATCGTATGTAAGCTCCCCCTTTTTTTAGGCCAGTGATAAGTGAACATTTCTACATTTTCGTAAGGT